>Ga0214472_10000076_pt1 | contig 130662 bp, 121 predicted proteins | sample RVTome_6_FD_207662 | JGI IMG/M metagenome (GOLD analysis project Ga0214472, IMG submission 207662) | Soil microbial communities from uranium-contaminated site in the Upper Colorado River Basin, Wyoming, United States - RVT140D175 | ecosystem: Environmental > Terrestrial > Soil > Contaminated... | reverse complement strand
AAGCTGTTTGTCCCGTGGCAACTCGGTGTGAAACCCGAGGCTGGAAAGTAGGAGCCGGATGAGGCGAGAGCTTCACGTCCGGTTCTGTGAGGGCGGAGAGGTGCAATCCCTCTCCGCTACTCGACTCTTATCACCCGTATTTCGCTGGCGCCCTTACCCTCGTCTCGTAGCAACCCGACGAGATCACCGTCTCGGTCTCGGGCGTTTCTTACCATCGCCGATTCTTTCTTGGATGTTTTGCGTAGGAGTCTATCCACGTCGGTGCTTGCCTCTTGGCTTGATTCGATTGCAAGAATCTTCCCGGCGGTCGAATCCATGTCCATGCTGAACAGCACCACCGCGAGCCCTGGCTCGGATATGGTCGCCTTGTAGATGTCGTGGTCATCGGGTTCTTTCTGTGTTTGGTCCAACGGGTCATCTGGATAGGTGCGGTTGGTCAAAATAGCATCAGACGCCTTTGACGCCTGGCTATGGAGCCACTGAACAAAATCTGCGATCGAAAGGTCGTAGACCGGACAGGCCTCGGTAATCTTTCCCTTCTCATCAACGACCCAGTTTCGCCCTATCCTCATTATGTCAGGAGTGGTCATTCGGCCAACGGCCAGGAGGAGGCCCTCAGGGAACACAACGCCCAGCAGATATCCCCCTGGACCGAGCCCCACGGTTTTCGCCTGGGCCGTCAAGCTTGCATTGCCCGCCGGCTCCAACCTTGGTGGAATCATGGATAGCGCCAGGCGTTTTGCTCCCTCGATCTGCGTGTTTCTATCGTCGGATGTTAGATCGATTAGGTTGTCGTGGGCCTCAATGAGGGTCCATGCCCTCTCTGGTCCGACCTCGGACTCAAGATTGCGGATCTCGGTAGCAAGTCTTTCGAGCTGTTCTGCTAGTGGTGACACTGCCGACCTTGGAACACCGAAACTATTCATGCAGAGCGACCTGTCTTTTCTGAATGGCGCGCGGCGGAATTTCGATTCGCTGGGGTTTGACTTTGCGGGGAGCCGTTGCCGCCTGGCTAAGAATAGAGCGCAAGGTCTCCAAGCATTTTTCCAAGGGAATCGGTTGCACCTCCGCGCCAATGATAAACGCCATCCGGAAAAGCCTGTCGGACTGCGGACCGATTTTTTCCTTGTCGTTTTCCCACCGCGACACGGAAACAGGAGTCACGGCGAGACGTTCAGCCGTTTCCTTGGCGCTCTTGCCTGTGGCCTTTCTCAGGAACCTGAACTCATCGCCCGTCAGCGGAGTCCGCTTGCTCAACAGGTATTCCGCTATCCACGCGTGAATTTGTTTCACGTTCGAGATTTCCGGCAAAAGTTCGTCGCACGCTTTGCAGTCGTGAACGCGGATGTTTTTCAGGACCACGTTCTTAAGTCCCGACTCGATATATTCGTAGTCGCGAACCTTCGAGCGCATCTCCTTTCCGCAGTTCGGGCATTTCATAAATAATTCCTCCTCTCCCTATCTAGAAACCTGTCACTAAAATTATCCCATCGTCGTCATCATTGGGTACTATTCTGATTGTCAGTTCGTTCCCATCAAAGTCACGCCCTTTAACATCGTAATTCCAGGTTTCCGTGTTTGTATTCCACGACGGTCTGACCGTTGTCGCCTTGTCCAAGACATTGATAACGTCGTTCATGTCAAAACTTCTCTTCGGCATCGAGTCGCGCACTATGTGCCTACTCGGTAAGATTCGGCCCTGGGGTCCCAGGGCGTTCCGTATGACCTGTAGGACCTGGGCGCTATCCAGGGGTTTCGGTCTAGCCAATGTCGTAAGGCTAACTTAACAAAACGTTAAGTAGCCGTCAAGCCGTCTGTGTGTTTATTCAGAGGGGGGATGGTATCGGAATCCTGGCGTACCGGGAGCCGATGCTGTCCGGTTCCCGGACGCTGGTCGGGGGGCAATGCCGTCAAATCGAGTTACACCAGCGATGGAAGCAGGAGTTTCAAATCACGTGTGGAGCATTGGGGAGATTGTGGAGTTATCGGAGCAGCATGAGGGGAAAGCGGCTTAAGCAGGAGTTAGCGTGAAAGCCTCGTTGCTATCGTTCGCGCTTGGAACGAATAGGCAAAATTCCCCATGTTCAGCTAGGCGCGGATGTCTCGCGGACCATAACCGTACAGTAATTGAATATGGTTTTCCGTTTTCTAAAAACGCACGTTCGGTTTTTATTGCGCCGTGAACAAAGTTGTGTTCCGTTAAATATGTTTCACCGGCATCAAGCTCTATGCTTCTAAAACATACTCCCGACGTTGTTCGTCGTATCGCAATGGGCAAGACCTCAATCAAGGGCCTGAATTGCGTCGGATGATAGCCCAGGTTTACGGTCTCGGCGCCGTTCACATCATCAGACTCCCACCGCATAACTAGAGCATCGCGACCCCACTCGGAGATTGTTACCTCCGCGTGTACTTCAAAAAGTTCTAATTGAGTAAAAAAGGCCGCAAACCTGTTTGATGGCTTTTCAATATGAATGGGAATATGCCACCATCGCTGCGGGCCATTATCTCTCGGGTCCGGCTTGTCAAATATTACTGACGGCAATTTGAACCGCCTTCGTGGATATAAGTAATAAGTTGCGCCAATAAAAACGGACGCAAGAAAAAGACTAACCGGCAAGCGCCAATCCATGCTCTCCCTATACCACAGCCGTCCCCAGGCGCACCAAGGTTGCCAGCCGTTTCGCGCACATTTGAAAATCCGTCGCTGTCCAGCGTTCGACTCATCTTGAAAATCGCCTCACTAACTTTTGTCCCGGCACCGTCACTGTAGCTCGATTGCTCTCAGCCGGCGGTAGTTACGAAGTGGAATGACCTCAGCCGGCCCTTCGCTTTCTCCCCTGGCTCATGCCCCATCGATCGTTGCTGCCGATCCGCTTAAACGCCCTTTGAGCTGTCGCCCGGATCTCCCTGCGCTCGGCCTCGAAGTGATGCAAGTCCGCAAGGCTGCTGCTCCAGCTCGTTCCGTCCAATGAGAGCAAAGTCACCACGGCACCGTTGATCTCCACCGTCTTGGTGAAAACTTTCGTGCTCATCGCTTTCAATCAACGCTCCGACTCGCGGACAGGCCATCGGATTGACCGCCGCCGACCACACCCGCGAACCGGAGCGCCCGGCCATCCGCGAAACGGCCAGTAGTCCCGTGGCTTTCACCCCCACGGGGATTTGAACCCCGGCCCGCAAAAACCCGCGACGGAACTACTCGCGGGAAGGAGGTTCTCGGGTCGTGACCAAACGATCCGGCGGGCCGGGAACTTTTTCGCGCATTACCGTTGCGCGAGGTCGTTAAACTCAAATACTACACTTCATGTGCTCGCCACGGTCTCTTCGTTCGCGTGCTCCCCGGTATAAGATCCGCCGTCGCCGCGATCTTCCCCGTTGGGCTCCGCTTCCGGTCCCGACCCTCCGCCTTCCGGTACATCCGTCATCGCTAGGAGCTGCTCGAAACATAAGCCTTCCAGCGCTGCCAGACTCTTTTGATCCGAGACGTAGCGAAATGTTTTGTCGATATTGAGTACACCGGTAATTGGAAACAATCTGGCCCTCAGCCAGTCGTGAGCATTGCCCTCGTGTAGCTTTGCCCCCATGCCCAAAGCCTGCTTGATCGGCCTCATCGCCGCAGTAATTTGGTTAAACTGCGCAAGGGTCGCCGCCAGCTCATCAATGACCTTGTCCAGCCTCGGCGCCAGCTCGATTCGCCGCCGCGCAAGGTCCTGCCATTTTTCCAGCGCCTCACGGTTTAAAGCTCGTTTCCACTCAGCAACAAGCCCGTTGTGTTTCTCGGTCGCGATGCCTATCGCCTTTTGGATGCTCTGGACTCGGTGATCGGCTTTCGTCAGTGCATCCTCTGCCGCGTCAAGCCTCTCCTGTGCCTTCGGGTCTTCCTTGGCAATAGCGTCGTAGGAATTCGCGTCCTGCGCGGCTTCGGCTTTCGCCCGATCTTTCTGCGCCGTGTTCAGCTTGCCTTGCATCCCCTTGATGGTCGCCCGCTCGGCTTCCATTTCCTTTTCGATCTCCGTCGATGATCTCTTTTTCATCTGTACCCCCTTTTTCTAATTTTCGTCGTCCAATGGCGGTCCATTTATTCCGCCGACTCGCACCTTCTCTTCATGCACTCAAAGATGAGCCTCGCGCCGTCGTGCGCTTCGTCGGGATCGTGCGCAAGGCCCGCTTTAATTGCGTCCTTGATCCACTGAGAGCCCTGAAGATCGTTCAGGACGCTTTGGGCGAATGCGAAGCCCTCGGCGGTGATCGGCCCATTGATTGTCAGCTTGCTCATAGGTGAATCCCCCCTTTTCCCGTCGTTTCGGTTGTCGGTTAGTCCGTGATCTTCAAAGTAGGGATCAACTCGCGCAGCGCCTGCGCCGTCGCCGCCGCTACACGCCCCATCGCACTCCACAAACGGAACAGCGACGGATACCGGCGTCCTGCCGCCTGGAAAGCTGCGGGATAGTTTTCGCTCGCGAAGCCGGGCATTCCTTGGATGGAAGTTTCGGCTCTTGTATAGTCATCCATCCTGTCTGCGCTCGCTTGCCAGAGCCTGTCTTCGTAAGGTCGGAGCGCGTCAGTCGCCTGGCTCTCCGTGATGAAGCCGTCTTCGTCGCGCGGCAAATTTTTCAAGATGTTGTTTATTGCCGTTGTCGCGGGCGTTTCGCGGATCGGCGGATTCCACGGCCTTACCGCGATGTCGGCCTTAGACGGCGGCGCCACTTCGCCGACGACGTTGACCGGCCCGAAGGGGTCCTGCTCGTAAATCTTCATGCGTGGATCGTGTGCCGCAACGCGCTTCCGTGCCTCGCCTTCGCTGATTTTCCACTGCGACATGTAGGCGCGAACCCGGTTACCAAACTCCTTAACGTCATCCGCGACCTCTTCTCTCGCATGTGCGATTACAGCCTCGATCGCTTTGGCGTAGTTCCTTTGCCCTGACTTGTTCATGTGCGCCCGCGCGGCTTCGTCTACCGCCGCGCCGCCGTTCGGGTTTCCGTTGGCGTAACTTAGGATCTCCAAATTTGTGTCCATGTGAATGTCCCCTTTTCCATGATCTTCGTTTTGAATTCTTTTTTGGAATTCAATTGTCTGTTGACGTTCGTTTACGACCCGCCCCGTTGGCTCGCACCTGGCCCAATACCTCTGACCGCTCTCATTGTCGCGGATGGCGCAAACACCCTGCTTTTCGTCGTAGCTCTCCACTGTCAGTTTGTCTCCCGTATCTATACCCCCCTTTCCTTGATTCGTATCAAGATTTGCCCCGTTTCCCGCCCGGAACCCTGTTGACGGCACCTACCCCTTAGCCAACCCCTTATTGGCACCGTTAGCCCCGTCCGCCTCTATTCCTGCAAGGCCCTGGCGGCTAGAACGGGCTTCTCTAAGCCTGGCTGCCTGCTCCGGTGACGCCTTCCGCTTGGGCCTGGGCAGCTTGATGTCCCTTTTGACCATCTCGAACACAGCATGCCTCTCCCCGTCCTCTCGCGGTTGGTATCCCCGCTTCATCATCTGCCGGTAAACGGACTCGCTGGCTGTCCAGATCGAGGCGGTTTCATCGGCTTCGTTGAAGTTGATGATCGTCTCCCGCTCGTATCGTGGCCCCATGCCCTTCATCGTCCGCTTCCCCGTAACCAGCCAATGGTAAGGTCAAGGTCATGGTGCCGATCGTGTCTGTACGGGCTTCTAATGCTGCCAAATTTCATCGCGCCGCCCTCAACAATCACATTTCGCAACATCGGTGCCTCGTGCTTCCGGTCATCACCACACGTCCGGGCAGCCGCCGCCGCGCCGCCGATCAGTTGAAAAAACATCGAATAAAAATTCACCGCTTGCGGTAATCCGCTCGGCGATGCCTTTGTTCACTTCGATCATGTCGGAGATGCTACCCGCGCCGCCCTGAAGCGCTATCACTGCCGCGATCGCAAAACTGTTGGCGTGATCGTCGTGCCACGAACGGGCATGGTCGATCCTTATCTTCCCGCCCGGTAGCATCCGCCGCTCCAGCATCCTGAACTCTTTCTCGGTCTTGCCGTCGTCGAATAGTTCAACGCGCCCTTGCGCGAACAACGGCTCAAGTTGCATGTAGAAATAACTCTTGTCGTGATCCACCTGAACGTAGTTGATGCCCGCCTCGGCGAACCGCTCCCGGACCCACTCCTTGCCGTAGGCGTCGCCGTAGACCGCCTCGGTTCCATACGCCGTGATGATTCCCTTGATCTCACCAAGGATGCCGGCCAGGTTGATCGAACTGGTTCGGCCCTTTCGCCACCCTCGAGACACGTCTTGAATCACCTTGCCGTCTGCGGTCGCATGGCTGATTGATAGAGTGAATGCGTCGGCGTTGATTCCAGCCCCGAGCCCAGACACGTCGACGGCAGCGACGTGATGGACCTCAGCCGACGGCGGCAGCTCGTGGCGTCCAGGAACCACGGCGGACTCAATCCAGGCTGCCGGCAGGAAAGTGTCCAAGTCTTCGCTGAACTCGGCTTCATATTCCCTGGCGAACCTGAGCGGGTCGAGTCTCTTTTCACGTTCCAGCCGTGACGCTTTCAGCGACGGGTTCATAAACGCGCTTCCGGCTTTCCATACGAGAAGGTCCGGTGAGTCTTTGCCGAAGTGGTTCCGGTAGTCGTCGTAGAGCAGGCCCGACTTCCCGAATGGCGTGCTTATCTTCAATAGGCGGGTCGCCGGGAAGTTAATCATCCCGCGTCGGATGCTGATCTGGATCTCCGCGTCTGAGTCTGCCGCGCCCTCAATACGGAAAAACCCGACTTCATCTAAGATGCCGGCGGGAATCGACCAGCCGCGCAGCGCCGACTTGGTGCAAGGGAAGCACATGATACTCGTGCGGTTTTTCAACGTGATCTCTCCCGCCGTCGGATCGTCTTCGAGCATGTTCTTGAGCAACCTGGAGTCGGCGAAGTGGCTTTTGATATAGCCGTAGGCGATTCGCGTTCCCAATTGTCCTGGAGCTACCAGCGGGATAACCGCCTGCTCGCCTTTGGACAGGTGCTTTTCATGTCCGCCGAAGACGGCTTCATAGCTGGCTATCGGACACGCTATCCGACTGTCTTTCCCCGCCCTGGCGCCGGCCAATATCGTCGCCTCTTGGAACGCAACGCCCGGATACTCTTCCCGGCCTGTGCAGAGAGTGAAAATTTCTCGCTGCGTTGAGTCCAACGGCATGCCGTAGATGGCGCGGAGTAAAACCCCTTGCGCCTCGCTCAGGGACAAGCCGAGTAGTTGACTGTCGGTCACGAACTCCACGATGTCAGGCGTCTTGCTGTTCTTGTTTTTTTTCATCCTCTTCCTCTACCTCGCCGTACTTTTCGCGGATGTAGTCGTCCAGCGACGGGGTACTGGCGATCCGCTTCAGGCCCAAGGTTTTCAGATTCTCTCTCATGTGCGTCGCCAACCGGGTCCGCTCGCTCAACACGGGATGAACCCGGCCCTTGCGAACCAATGACTTCAACCCGGTCAGATAGTGATCGAGTGAACCAAGGAACAGCATCGTTTTAACCGTGTCGGCGATGATGGCTTTCTCCTGCGGTGACGGATCTCCACCAAGCGAAACGATCAACTCCTGTTCTTTCTCCCGAAGCGCCTTGTAGAGCGATGTTCTTTGGTCCAAGCCATCGCCTGATAGCAGCGCTCTTAGGCTGTAAAGCCCGTGCCGAACCCCGTTTAGGTTCCCTGGCGGCCCGCTGCGGCCCTTCACTCCGGCCATGATTCACCTCGGTAGCAATCAGGTAGCAGGGAAGCGGAAACGCCTAGATTCAAAAGGGTTTCCGGCTTATCACAAGTAGGGTAATTGTCACAGGGTCCTATTTCGCCTTCGCGGGATACGGTAGACCGCGGCGCAAGCGTATCACCGCAACTTGCTACCACCTTGCTACCGGAATGAGATGAAACAGGATGAAACGAGAAGGGAACGCCTACGCGGAAAGGCAGTGAATATGCCGCTTCTTTCCGTCTGGTTTCATGCCGCTCTGTGTCGAAAGAGATTGTCTCAACTGCGGCGCGGTGAGCGGGTGCTCGTAGTAAAATCAGGGTTGTCTGGTCAGGTAAATCGCTGACGCAGCCGCGCTAGCGAGGCTAGGTTTCGGTATCGGGCTACTTTTTTTCTAGATGCAGCAGGCCCTTCTGGGTGTCGATCTCCATGCGGAAGTTGCTCAGGAAGTTGAGGCCGAGAAGCCCGGCGACTTGGGAACTGGGCACCACGTCGTGAATCACCGCTGTGAGGTTTTTCATTTCCATGCCGCCGACGTTGATCGACTCCAGGCTCGTCAGCGGAGCTTGGATCATGCCATTAGCCGTTTGAATCGATAGCTGGCGTTCGTTGCCGCTGCGGTCAATCTCGAGTTCCTTCGCGGTGGCGGCTGAGATCATCGTATAAGTTGCGCCGGTGTCGACCACCAGTTTCGCCGGCGTTTTCCCATTGAGCCTCGCCTCGATGACGACGACCTGCCCCCGTTTTTCAAAAGGGACCGAGGCCTTCGTAAGCGCGCCCTGATTTGCCGATTCGACGGCTTTTGGACTTTCCTTAGCCTGGATACGGGCGGCGGTATCGCGCTGCTTTACCGGTATGTTGTGCAGGTTGTCGGTAAAATGGACGACCCCGTTCTGATCCACCCAGCGGTAGTATTCCGCCGCCGAGAGGAGGCCGCCGCAGGGACAAATGAGGCAGAGGCACAAAACGTAGAACAGGCGCGCTATCATGATTGCAAATGATTCTAACACAGCCCGCTTCAGGGCAAAACCGCCGCGGTGCCGGGCTGCCTAATCGTCGTCATCGCGGGCAGTAACCGCGAACCCCTTGCATTGCTTTACAAGGGGTATCTAGTATGGTAGAAAACATCTTAATCAAAAAAGGAAAGAGAGAGAAAAAGCGGAGAACATGGGAATTGCTCAGCAACAGAAACAGGAAGTCATCGAGCAGTTCAGGATACATCAGGGGGATACCGGCTCTGCCGAAGTGCAGGTCGCTTTGCTCAGCCAGCGCATCGAGCATCTTACCGAGCACTTCAAGAATCATGTCAAGGATCACCATTCCCGTCGTGGCCTCCTAATGATGGTAGGGCAGAGGAGGAGGCTTCTCGATTATCTCAAAGACAGCGATTTTGAGAGATATCAGAGTCTAATCCATCGGCTAGGAATACGCCGGTAGCGATTCCTGGTCCGTTACCCGCCGTTTTAGCTCAACAGCTCCGCTCAGCTCAGAGGACCCTCCTATGGTCAAGAAAGTAGAATTGGAATTTCACGGCCGACCCTTATCCATCGAGATCGGGCGGGTGGCCAAGCAGGCCGACGGGGCCGCGCTGGTCCGTTACGGCGAGACCGTCGTGCTGGTGACCGCCGTGGCCGCCAGGGACTTGAAATTAGACATGGACTTTTTCCCTTTAACCGTCGACTACCAGGAAAGGACCTTCGCCGCGGGCAAGATCCCCGGCGGTTTCTTCAAGCGCGAGGGTCGGCCGTCGGAAAAAGAAATTCTCACCTGCCGCCTGATCGACCGCTCCATCCGGCCGCTGTTCTCGGAAGGGTTGCGCTGCGAGACCCAAGTCATCGCTACGGTGCTGTCCGCCGACCGGGAAAACGACCCGGACGTGATCGCTATGTTGGGGACATCGGCTGCATTGCATGTTTCCGACATCCCATTCAACGGTCCCCTGGCCGGCGTGCGCATCGGTCGCATCGACGGGCAGTGGATTGTCAACCCGACCCAAAGCCAACTGCAGGAAAGCGACACGGATATTTTTCTCTCCGGCAGCCGCGACGCCATCGTGATGGTGGAGGGCGGCGCCCAGATGGTTTCCGAAGATGACATTTTAGAGGCGCTGTTCACCGGTCACGAAGCGATTCAGCCTCTGCTCGCAATTCAGGAAGAGCTGCGGCGCGAGATCGGCAAAGTGAAGCGGGAAGTGCCCCTGGCGGAGCTCGATACCGGTGTGGTGCGGCGGGTCGAGGAACTCGCTCTCACCAAGCTCAAGCAGGCTCTCGAGGTCCCGGAAAAATTGGAACGCTACAAACGCATAGCCGAAATCAAGAGCGAAGTGGTGGCCCAAGCCGGCGCGGAGTTCCCGGACAAGGGCAAGCACATCAAGAGCGCTTTCGAGGAACTCAAGCGCAACTGCTTCCGCGGCCTCGTTATACAACAAGAGCGGCGCATCGATGGGCGGAGCCTAAAAGACATACGGCCCATCACCTGCGAGGTCGAGGTGTTGCCGCGTACTCACGGCTCGGCGCTGTTCACCCGCGGCGAAACCCAGGCGTTGGTAGTGACTACCCTCGGCACCGCTTCCGACGAACAAAGGGTCGACGCGCTGCTCGGCGAGCACTACAAGAAATTCATGCTGCATTATAATTTCCCCCCATTCAGCGTCGGCGAAGTGAAGTTTCTGCGCGGGCCGGGCCGGCGCGAAATCGGCCACGGCAACCTCGCCGAGCGGGCGCTCCTGCCGGTGCTGCCGGCCGAGGAGAGTTTTCCCTACACCATCCGTATCGTCTCGGAAATATTGGAATCCAACGGCTCGTCTTCGATGGCGACGGTTTGCGGCGGGTCGCTCGCGCTGATGGATGCTGGCGTGCCGGTTTCGGCACCGGTGGCGGGTATCGCTATGGGGTTGATCAAAGAAGGGGAGCATGTGCGGGTTCTCTCCGACATCCTCGGCGATGAAGATCATTTGGGCGACATGGATTTCAAGGTCGCCGGTACTCCTAGCGGCGTCACCTCGCTGCAAATGGACATCAAGGTCAGCGGCGTCAACCGCGATATCATGCGCCAGGCGCTGTACCAGGCGCGGGAAGGCCGGATTCACATCCTCGGCATCATGGACCAGACCATCGCCGCGCACCGCGAAAACGTCTCGGGCCATGCGCCGCGCATCATCACGATCAAAGTCAAGCCGGACAAGATCCGCGAGATCATCGGACCCGGGGGAAAGGTCATTCGCGGCATCATCGAGGCCACCGGCGTCAAGATGGACGTGGAAGACGACGGCACGGTCATCATCGCTTCCAGCGATGAGGCCGCCGCGCAGAAAGCCGTCGAGATGGTGCAGCGGATCGCCGCCGAAGCGGAGATCGGGAAAATTTACAAAGGCACGGTGCGCAAAATCGTCGAGTTTGGCGCCTTCGTCGAGATCCTGCCTGGCACCGACGGCCTCGTTCATATCTCGCAGCTCGCCCCCGAACACGTGCGCCGCGTCAGCGACGTGCTCAAAGAAGGGGACGAGGTGATGGTCAAGGTTTTGGAAATCGACCGGCATGGAAAAATTCGTTTGAGTCGAAAAGAAGCGCTCCTGGAAACCGGCGAGGGCTAGGACAGCGTTTCCTGATAACAACCCCCAACATCTCGATCATTCGATGTTCGCCAAGACCGTCCTGGACAACGGCATCCGCATCGTTTCCCACGAGATGCCGGACCACCGCTCGGCGAGTCTCGGCATCTGGGTGGAAAACGGCTCGCGGCACGAGTCCCGCCCGCAGAACGGCATTTCCCACTTCATCGAGCATTTGCTCTTCAAGGGCACCGAGCGGCGCAGCGCCGCCCAGATCGCCGAAGAGATGGACGCCGTGGGCGGCGTTTTGAACGCGTTTACATCGAAAGAGCACACTTGCTATTACGCCAAGGTGCTCGATGAGAACCTGCCGCTCGCCATCGACCTTCTGTCCGATATCTTTCTGCATTCCGCCTTCGACGCGGCGGAGATCGAACGCGAACGCTCGGTGATTCTGCAAGAAATTTCCCAGGCCGAAGACACACCGGATGACTACGTCCACGATCTGTTCAATCTCGATTTCTTCAAAGACCACCCGATCGGCCGGCCGATCTGCGGCCGCGCGGATACGGTCTCCGCGTTTCGGCGCGATGATTTTCTTGGCTTCTTTAAGTCGCGCTACCGGCCCCGCCGTGTCGTGGTGGCGGGCGCCGGCCATTTGCGGCACCAAGAGCTCGTCCAAGAAATGGCCGCGCGCTTGGGCTCGGTGAGCGACGACTCTAGCGATGTTTCGGCGGCGGCCCTGGAAGGGGAAAGTGCGCCGCAAATGTGCGCGGGGGTTTTCCCCCACGCAAAATCATTGGAACAAGTCCATCTTTGCCTGGGCATGGCCGGCATTCATCAATCCCACCCGAAGCGTTACGCGTCCTATGTGCTTAATACAATGCTCGGCGGCGGCATGAGCTCACGGCTGTTCCAAGAAATTCGCGAGAAGCGCGGCAAGGCATACTCGGTCTATTCGTTTTCGTCGATGTACAAAGACGTGGGCTATTTCGGCGTCTATGCGGGAACCAGCGACGATTCGGTGAAGGAGGTCTTGGAGCTGATTCTCAAGGAGCTTAAGAAGCTCGCGGCGGGGGAGGTCAAAGACGAGGAGCTGCGGCGCACCCAGGGGCAGTTGGTCGGGAGCATCATCCTCGGCTTGGAATCGACGGATTCGTGGATGAGCCATATCGCGCGCGACGAGATCTATTTCGGCAGGGCGATCACGACGGAGCAAATCTGCCAGGGAATTCGCTCGGTCACGCGGGACGACGTCATCGACCTGGCGCACGCGCTGTTTCGCTCCGAAGCGATGGCGCTCACATTGCTGGGCGAAATGAAGAACGGCGCCGGAATCAAGAATCTCGATCTGAGCCTCTAAGGTTTTTACCGATCGGGCCGTCGTGGAAGAAATTAGAATTCAGATCAAGCGGGTGCGGCCCGGCGCCACCCCGCTGCCCCTGCCGAATTATATGACGGAAGGCTCGGCGGGAATGGACTTGTGCGCGGACATCGACGGCGAGGTTCGCCTGGCGCCGCTGGAGCGGGCGCTCATTCCCACCGGTATCGCGGTGGCGCTGCCGATGGGTTTTGAAGCGCAGATCCGTCCGCGCAGCGGCCTGGCGCTGAAACAGGGACTGACGATGGTTAATAGCCCCGGCACCATCGATGCCGATTACCGCGGTGAAATCCAGCTCATCGTTATCAATCTCGGCCAGGAGCCCGTGGTCATAGAGCGCGGCCAGCGCATCGCGCAGATGGTGGTGCAACGCGTCGTCAGGGCGCGCTGGCATGAAGTAAGTGCGTTGCCAGCCTCCGAGCGTCAGGAAGGCGGATTTGGGCATACGGATGAAAAATAGTTCAAGGGTTCAAAGTTCAAAAGTTCAAAGGGAAGAGCAAATCGCGAGGACACTTAGTCCTTGAACCTGGAACCTTGAACTTTTGAACGTCCATAGGGCATCTTCAAAACATGATTCAACGTTACACCCGTCCCGAGATGGGCCGTGTCTGGTCTGAAGAAAACGGCTTTCAGAAGTGGCTCGAGGTGGAGATCCTCGCCGCGGAAAGCATGGCGCGGTTGGGCAAAGTTCCTAAAGCCGCCGTCGCGCGGATCAAGAAAAACGCCCGCTTTAACGTCAAGCGTATCCGCGAGATCGAACGGGAGGTCAAGCATGAGATCATCGCCTTCCTGAGTTCCGTGGCGGAATCGATCGGCGACGATGCACGCTACTTGCATGTCGGCATGACCTCCTCCGACGTAATGGACACCGCCCTGGCGCTTCAGTTCAAAGAAGCCTCCGCGCTCCTCGTTCAAGATGCAAAAGATTTAATGAAGGTTCTCAGGCGGCAGGCCGTCAGGTACAAGTGGACAGTGATGATCGGGCGCACGCATGGGGTTCACGCGGAGCCGATTACCTTTGGACTCAAACTCGCGCTCTGGTATCAAGAGATGGCGCGCAATCTGGCGCGGCTGGAAAAAGCGGTGGATGACATTTGCGTCGGCCAGATCTCCGGCGCCGTCGGCACTTTCGCGCAGATCTCGCCGAAAGTGGAAGCCTACGTGTGCCGCAAGGCCGGGCTCAAACCGGCGCCGGTGTCGAACCAGATCATCCAGCGCGACCGGCATGCCTTTTATTTTGCGACGCTGGCGATCATCGCCAGCTCGCTGGAGAAATTCGCCGTGGAGATTCGCCACCTCCAACGCACCGAGGTGCACGAAGCCGAGGAGCCGTTCACCGCGGGCCAGAAGGGATCGTCCGCGATGCCGCACAAGCGCAACCCGATCCTGTCGGAAAACGTTTCCGGTTTGGCGCGGCTGATGCGCTCCTACGCGCTGGCCGCCATGGAGAATGTCCCGCTCTGGCACGAGCGCGACATCAGCCACTCGTCGGTGGAGCGGGTGATCGCGCCGGACGCCACCATCGCTCTCGATTTCATGCTGCGCCGGATGATCTATGTGCTGGGAAACCTCTGCGTCTATCCGGAAAACATGAAGCGAAATTTGGAAAAGAGCGGCGGCGCGGTTTTTTCCGAGAAGGTGCTGCTCGCCTTGGTGGAAAAAGGAATTGCCCGCGATACCGCTTATCGCATGGTGCAGCGCCACGCGCTCAAGGTCGGCAAAGAGGGGGGCGATCTCAAGCGCGAGCTTTTGCAGGACGTGGAAATTCGCCGTCACCTTACGGCGCAAGAGATCGAGGCGATCTGGGGTGTCAAGCACCACCTGGCTAACGTCGATTTCATTTTTCGGCGAGCTTTCGCTTAAACGGTTCTCCCAGGTCTAAAGTGAAAGATCATCCACCGCAGAGACGCAGAGTTCATAGCGCGGGTTGGTTCAAGATGATATCCTTATTCTGTTCTCTCTCAGCGTCCTCAGCGCCTCCGCGGTCAGTTTCGTCGATACCCGAGGATCGATTGGATTTTGTCACCGAAAGCGAGCTTTATGCGCGTTAAGATTTTTGTCTCTTTGAAAAAGGGCGTGCTCGACCCGCCGGGTAAGGCCATCGAGCGCTCGCTGCACACGCTCGGTTACGGGGAGGTGCGCGACGTGCGAATGGGAAAATATCTGGAGCTCGAAGTCGATGCCGCTTCGCGGGAGGCCGCCGAGGCACGCGTTCGCGAGATGTGCGACAAGCTGCTCGCCAATCCGGTGATTGAAGACTACCGGTTTGAAATTAGTAACGAGAACTGAAAGTTTAGTTCTGAGTAACGAGTGCTGAGTGCTGAGTGAGGGAGGGGACTCAGAACTCGGCACTCAGGACTCAGCACTCAGCACTGACTATGCGTTGGGGCGTGATAATTTTTCCCGGCTCCTGTGACGATCAGGACGTCTTCGATGCACTCAAGCGCGAGCTGGGACAGAAGGTCAAGTTTCTCTGGCACAAGGACGAGCTTGCGGGCCATTTCGACTGCCTCGTTCTGCCGGGAGGATTCTCCTACGGCGATTATCTCCGCTGCGGCGCCATGGCGCGCTTCTCGCCGGTCATGCGCGGGGTGGTCAAGTTTGCCCGCCGCGGCGGATTGGTGCTGGGCATCTGCAACGGCTTTCAAATTCTTTGCGAATCGGGGCTTTTGCCTGGAGCGTTGGTGCGCAACGCCGGCCTCCAGTTTGTCTGCCAAGAAGTCTGCCTGCGCGTCGAGGAAACCGATACGCCCTTCACCCGCGAGACTAAGAAGGGGCAATTGCTCAAGCTTCCGATCAAGCATGGCGAAGGATGCTACTTCGCCGATCCCGATACGCTGGAAAGGCTGCGCGACAATCGCCAGATACTCCTGCGCTATGTCGATGCCAAGGGGAAGACCTCTCCATCAGCCAATCCCAACGGCTCCTTGGACAACATCGCCGGTGTCTGCAACGAAACGCGCAATGTCTTCGGCCTGATGCCCCATCCGGAAGATGCCTCGAGTAAGCTCCTCGGCAGCGAAGACGGCCTCAAAATATTTTCCTCCATAGCGGCCGCCTGCGCCGGCAAGGTGGCGCGGCATGGATGAAGCCAAGGTCAAACCGTTTACCCAACCGCCGGTGCCCCCGGAGCTCATCGCCAGCCATGGTTTGACAGCGGAAGAGTATCAGAAGATCGTCGCGCTCCTCGGCCGGGAGCCGAACTATACCGAGCTCGGGGTCTTCTCGGTGATGTGGTCGGAGCACTGTAGCTACAAGAGCTCGCGCCATTACTTGAAGCAATTACCCACCGAGGGACCCCATGTGCTGCAGGGCCCGGGCGAGAACGCCGGCGTGGTCGATATCGGCGGCGGCCTCGCGGTGGCGTTCAAAATGGAGAGTCACAACCATCCCTCGTTCATCGAGCCTTACCAGGGCGCCGCCACCGGCGTGGGCGGCATCCTGCGCGATATTTTCACCATGGGAGCGCGCCCCATCGCCTCGCTTAACTCGCTGCGCTTCGGCGCCGTCGATCACCCGCGCACGCGCTACCTCGTCTCCGGCGTGGTCGCCGGCATCGGTGGCTACGGCAACTGCATCGGCGTGCCGACCGTGGGCGGCGAGGTTTTTTTCGACGCGTGCTACAACGCCAATATTCTCGTCAATGCCTTTACCCTCGGCATCGCCAAGAAGAACCGGATATTTAAAGGGATTGCCAAGGGTGCCGGCAATCCGGTCATCTACGTTGGCTCCAAGACCGGCCGCGACGGCATTCACGGCGCGACCATGGCCTCCGAATCTTTTTCCGAAGAGAAAGAGCAACGCCGGCCGACGGTCCAGGTAGGCGATCCGTTTACGGAGAAGCTTCTGCTGGAGGCCTGTCTGGAGTTGATGGAGAAAGATAGCATCATCGGCATTCAGGACATGGGCGCCGCCGGCTTGACGAGTTCATCCTCGGAGATGGCCGGGCGCGGCGGCTGCGGCATCGACATCGATCTTTCGCGCGTGCCGCTGCGCGAAGCGGGGATGACGCCCTACGAGATCCTGCTCTCCGAGTCCCAGGAACGAATGCTTTTGGTAGCCAAAAAAGGCAAGGAAAAAGAGGTGCAGCGCATTTTCGAGAAGTGGGATCTCGATGCCGTGGTGATCGGACGGGTCACCAAGGATCAACAGTTTCGCGCGCGGTTCGGCGGCGTCGAGGTCGCGCGCATCCCGATCGGCGCGCTGACGAAAGAAGCACCGGTTTACCAGCGGCTGGCCGCCCGTCCCCCGCAGCAGGACCAACTCCAGCATTTCGACCTGTCGGCCATCGCAACGCCCGCGGATCTCGGCGCCACGCTCAAGGAGCTGCTCGGTTCGCCGAACATCGCCTCGAAGGAATGGATTTACCGGCAGTACGATCATTACGTGCGCAGCAACACCGTGGTGGCGCCGGGCGCCGACGCCGCGGTGATCCGCATCAAAGGAACGAAAAAGGCGTTGGCGCTTACGGTCGACGGTAACAGCCGCTACTGTTTTCTCGATCCCTACGTCGGCGGCGCGCTGGCGGTGGTCGAGGCGGCGCGCAACCTGGCCTGCGTCGGCGCCCGGCCCCTGGGGCTTACCGATTGTCTCAATTTCGGCAGCCCGGAAAATCCCGAAGTCATGTGGCAGTTCGCCCAGGTGATTCGCGGCATGCGCGACGCCTGCATCGCGCTCAAAGTGCCGGTTGTGAGCGGCAACGTGAGCTTCTATAATGAAACCGACGGCGCGCCGATCTTTCCGACGCCGACGGTAGGGATGGTGGGGCTGCTCTCGAAGGTGGAGCGGGTGGTAACGCCGTGGTTTAAGTCCGCCGGGGATATCGTCGTTTTGCTCGGGCGCACGCGAGAAGAACTGGGGGGTAGCGAGTATCTCAAACAGATTCACGGTATGGTAAAGGGCACGCCGCCCTGGATCGATCTTAAGCTGGAGCAGGCGGTGCAAAACTGTTGCTTGGAGGCCATCGACCAGGGAATACTTCGCTCCGCTCACGATGTATCCGACGGCGGCTTGGCCGTTACCCTGGCGGAGTGCTGTATCGGCGGGCCGGATAAGCCAATGGGCGTGCGGATCGAATCGCACGAGATGATTCGCGGCGACGCGCTGCTCTTCAGCGAGTCGCAGTCGCGGATCGTCGTGTCGGTAAAGGAAAGCAACGTGACCGAGCTCGAAGAAATCGCCGCTCGGCATAACACGCCAGCGCAGGTAATCGGCACCACCGGGGGAGCGCGCTTTGTCGTCCTGCCGCTGCTCCAATTATCGGTGGAAGAACTTAAGACCATCTGGGCGACGGGCTTAACCGCGCGGCTTAAATAGATCATTGATAGGGGCACGGCGCGCCGTGCCCCCTACCCGAGGCTCGAGGATGAGGACAATACATCCTAATATCGCCGCGACAACCATGCCGGACAAGTTCCGCGAGGAATGCGCTGTCATGGGCGTGTATGGCCACCCCGAGGCCGCCAATATGGTATACCTGGGGCTCTACGCGCTGCAGCACCGCGGCCAGGAGTCCAGTGGCATCGTCTCGTCGGACGGCAAGAATCTTATTTCTCACCGGCAGATGGGACTCGTCGCCGATGTTTTCAAAGAAGACGTCATCAAGCGGTTAGAAGGGTCAAGCGCCATTGGCCACAACCGCTACTCTACCACCGGACAAAGCCATCTGAAAAACGCCCAGCCATTCGTCGTCGAATACTCGCAGGGGCCCATCGCGATCTCACACAACGGCAATCTTGTAAATGGCACGCTGTTGCGCGAAGAGTTGGAGCAGGCCGGCTCGATCTTCCAGTCCACCTCCGACACCGAGGTCATCATCCATCTGATCGCCACCTCCAAAGAGTCGTCGCTCATGGGCCGGATCATCGAGGCTTTAGCCCGGGCGCGCGGCGCCTATTCCTTGTTGTTCCTGACTCTGGATCGGATGATCGCGGCGCGCGACCCGATGGGGTTTCGCCCGCTCGTGCTGGGACGTTTTCAGACCGGACCCAGCGCCGGCGCCTGCGTTGTCGCCTCGGAAACCTGCGCCCTCGATCTGATCGAAGCGTCCTATTGGCGCGACGTGGAGCCGGGAGAGATCGTCGTCATCGGCCCGGACGGCGTTGAATCGCTCAAACCGTTTCCGCCTGCGCCCCACGCCAAGTGCATTTTCGAATATATTTATTTCGCGCGCCCCGACAGCAACCTCTTCGGCCACAACGTTTACCAGGTGCGAAAAGCCTTGGGGCGCCAGCTCGCGCGCGAAAGCGGCATCCCGGCGGACATGGTTACCCCGGTGCCCGACTCCGGCGTGCCGGCCGCCATCGGCTACGCCGAGGAATCTGGAATTCCTCTCGACTTCGGCCTCATCCGCAACCACTACGTCGGCCGGACCTTCATCGAACCGGCCCAATCGATCCGCCACTTCGGCGTCAAGATCAAGCTCAACGCGCAGCGGGCCGTCTTGGAGGGCAAGCGTGTCGTTGTCGTTGACGATTCGATCGTGCGCGGCACCACGAGCCGAAAAATCATCCGCATGCTGCGCGACGCCGGCGCCAAAGAGGTGCACATGCGCATCAGTTCGCCGCCTACCGTCGGCCCTTGCTATTACGGCATCGACACGCCGACCCGCACCGAGCTCATCGCCGCGAACGGCTCGGTGGAAGAAACCCGCCGCTTCATCGAGGCCGACACGCTCGCCTACTTGAGCCGCGACGGCATGTACACTTACTTCGACGGCAAGAGCCAGGGCTTTTGCGACGCCTGCTTCACCGGAAACTACCCGGTCCACTTCGACGACGAAGGCCACACCAAGCAATTGCACCTCTTCGACGCACTCCAGCAGCGCTGAGCGCGCTGATTCGTCTTCACTTCGCTCTCCGCGAAGCTTTGAATCCCTCCCGGTCAGTGAGATTCAGGGCACGCTTCAGGCGAAGTATGCCGCGTGATGTCTGCAAGGGAGACCCGCGAATCTCACCCTCGCCCGCTCTGCGGGAGAGGGCAGGGGTGAGGGTTGTTTAACTGCTTTCGTTCCGGTTCCACGACTCGGTTGCGGCGAATTCTGCACTATGCTATGAGAACGGCACTTTTGTAAACGGTCTTACTGCCAAAGAATTGGCGGCTGACGTCTAGGAAAAGGCCATGAACTACTTCGACCCGTATCCGCTGTGTGTTGACGAAAGTGTAACGACGGCCTGGAAGTCGCAGCTCGCCGAGGCGGAAAGTACGCCGTGGCTGGCGCAGACGTTAGTCGGGCGGGCGAGCGAGATTTTTCCGCGGTTCGTTACCGCCTACATGAATCTGCGGTCTTTGCCCCGCGGCGTGCGGCGATCGATTCAGCGCCGATTGGCGCGCTCCCGCTATGTAATCGAGCGTGCGCCGGAGTGGTTGAAGCGAAGAGAAGGGCGACGGCTTCGGTACAAGCTGGCCAGTTCCTTGGCGGGAGCGGCGTTGTTGCTCGCCCTCGGGCAAAACGTTCAGGCGGCGACGATCACGGTCACCACCAATAAGCCCGGTATTAAAGATGGTGACAACAAGTGCTCGCTGATCGAGGCGATCATCAACGCCAACAACGACGCGGCGACGCATTCCGACTGTGCAGCTGGAAGTGGGACGGATATGATCGTGCTGCCTCCCGGGAGCACGCATATGCTCACCGGTTCCTTCACGAATTATCATGGCTACACCGGTTTGCCGGTAATCAGCAGCTCCATCACGATCACGGGCAACGGCAGCAAGATCACGCGCAAGAAAAGCAAACTGCTCAATCGCCTCGTCGCCGTGGCCAGCACCGGTGATCTTTCCTTGGACAATGTGACTCTCAGCAATGGGGTGGAGTCCTACGGTGGAGCTGTTTACAACCGCGGGACGATTACGATTACCAACAGCACCATTTCGGGCAATAGGTCCAATTATGGTGGCGGCGTATTTACCTTTGGCGGCACCATCACCGTCACGAACAGCACCATCTCCGGCAATACGGCCGCTCGTTACGGTGGTGGCGTAGTTAGCCACGGCACTCTCACGCTAAATCAAAGCCTGATCTCCGGTAACAAAGCACGCACCGGGCCTGAAATCGACAGCAGTGGGGGTGTCACTGCCGACGACTTCAACTTGTTTGGAAGTAACGGCGATGGAGGCATCACTGGTTTCACACCCGGCGCGAGCGACATTGTGCCGGTGCCTGGCGTCAGGATCACAAACATTGTGGCTAAGCTCGCCAACAACGGTGGCCCGACGGTGACCCATGCACTCGTGCCGGGCAGCCCGGCGCTAGACGCGATCCCTGGTGCGGATCCTGGATGCACGGGCAACGATCAGCGCGGGATGCCGCGGCCGCAGGGCACAGGTTGCGACATCGGGGCATTTGAGAAGTAAGGTGGTTAGACATGCCCGTCAGTGACCTCCGAGGCGAAGCACATTCGGCAAGGAGCGGGAGGAAGAAACACCATGAACTATTTCGACCCGTATCCGCTATGCGTTGACGAAAGTGTAACGACGGCCTGGAAGTCGCAGCTTGCCGAGGCAGAAAATACCCCATGGCTGGCGCAGACGTTAACCGGTCGCGCGAGCGAACTGTTTCCACGTTTCGTTGCTGCTTACACGGAATTGCGCGCTTTGCCGCGCAGCGCGCGGCGAGCTGTTCAGCGCCGGTTGGCACGCTCCCGCAATCTGCTTGAGCGTGCGCCGCAATGGTTGCAGCGACGGGAAGGGCGACGGCTGCGGTACAAGCTGGCTCGTTCTTTGGCTGGCGCAGCGCTCTTGCTGGCGCTCGCTCAAAGCGCGCAAGCAGCGACGATTACAGTCACCACTAATAGGCCCGGTATTATTGACGGTGACAACAAGTGCTCGCTGATCGAAGCGATCGTCAATGCCAACAACGACGCAGCGACGTATCCCGACTGCGCCGCCGGCAGTGGAGCGGACACCATCGTGCTCCCGACGGGTAGCACCCACACACTCACCGCTCCCTACACGAATTACCATGGCTACACCGGTTTGCCGGTGATTACGAGCCAGATCACCATCACGGGCAACGGCAGCAAGATCACGCGCAAGAAGAGTAGGAAGCTCAATCGCCTCATCGCCGTCGCCAGCACCGGTGATCTTTCCTTGGACAATGTGACTCTCAGCAATGGGGTGGAGTACTACGGTGGAGCTGTTTACAACCGCGGGACGATTACGATTACCAACAGCACCATCTCGGGTAATAAAGCTGTCACAGGTGGAGGCCTACTCAACGCGACGGGCGGCGTTCTCACCATCGAGAACAGCACCGTCTCGAAGAATACGGCCAAGGCCGGCGGCGGCGGCGTGTCTACCTCCGGTAGCCTCACGCTTGAGAACAGCACCATCTCGGGCAATAAAGGCGGGGACGTTGGCGGTGGCATATATAACCGCTACTATGGCACCCTCACGATTACGAATAGCACCCTCTCGGGCAATAGGTCCAATTCCGGTGGTGGCGTAATTAACTTTGCTGGCACCGTCACCATCACGAACAGCACCATCTCCGGCAATACGGCCGCTCGTTCCGGTGGTGGCGTACTTAGCGGCGGCGTTCTCACTCTCAATAAAAGCTTGATCTCCGGCAACAAGGCACACACCGGGCCTGAAATCTTCAGCGGTGGGGGGTGTCACTGCTAACGACTTCAACTTGTTTGGAAATAACGGCGATGGAGGCATCACTGGATTTACACCCGGCGCGAGCGACATTGTGCCGGTGCCTGGCGTCGCGAGCAAAAACATTCTGGCTAAGCTCGCGAACAACGGCGGGCCGACGATGACGCATGCGCTCGTCACCGGCAGTCCGGCGATCGACGCTGTGCCCGGTGCTGATCCCAAATGCACCGGCACGGATCAGCGTGGGATGCCGAGGCCGCAGGGTGCCGGCTGCGATATCGGCGCGTTTGAGAAATAGCGCGCCGCCCACATTCCTTGCGAGTTACGTTTACCCATCGAGAAAGAAGGCAAAGTTTTCCGTCGATGCGCTGTACGTCCGGTTGACGGAGCACGACAACATACCGGAAAACGGCACACCACACCCTCCGGTCAATCGGTCGCCGTTTATGAGATGAAATTTAGGAAGCCGAGGCTGCGCCGTGCTGGCTCGCCTTGGCTTCCTAAAAGATCGTGTGACGGGAAAGTTTGCTACTTTACGTGACGGCTGACCAACTTGGTCATCTCAAACATGGTGACCGTCTTCTTGCCGCCGAAAACTGCTTTCAGGTTGTCGTCGGCGTTGATGTTGGTTTTTTTCTTTTTGTCCTGGAGCCCGTGCTTCTTGATATAGACCCAGAGTTTTTTCGTCAATTCAGTGCGCGGGATCGCTTTGCTGCCGACCACGGCGCTGAGGGCGTCGTCGGGCTGGACCGGTTTCATGAACGCCGCATTCGGTTTACGCTTCTTTGTTGCCATTTTTCCTCCTTCAGGAATTAAAAGATTTAGTGTGCTTATAGCAGAGGCGCGTGCGCATTTCCACAGTTATTTTGATTTTTTTCCTCGTAAAAATCCGGTTTCTGCAGGGTCGATCTTTGGCTCCCCGTCTTGGAGACTCACGGCTGCGCCGTAGTCGGTCCGCGCATGCGCCAGCGAGACGTAACCCTGGCGCACGTCGTCGAGGATCGCTTCCACCGGGCGCTGCAACGGATCGCCGAGGCCGCCGCCGCCGGGCCGCTCGACGCGGAGGAGATCGTTCCTTTTCAGCCGATAATCGCCGAAGCGCGAAGGCAAACGTATCTCGTCCTTGGCGCCGGGATTGACGATGCAGGATCCTTTCCCTCCCGCCAGACCGCCGTCGCTGCCGAAAGGCTCGATGGCGTGCTTGTCGGTGCGCATAGAGAAACGCACTTCGTCGGCGAGAATGCGGTAGTCGCGGGCAAAGCCCAGGCCGCCGCGCCAGCGCCCGGCGCCGCCCGAGTCCGCGATCATCTCGAAGCGCTCCACCCGAGTGGGAAATTCCGACTCGATGATTTCGATGGGCGCGGTCTTGCAGTTGCTCAGATGGAAGGCCGTCGCGGATACGCCGTCTTTGCCCGAACGCGCCCCGGTGCCGCCGCTGAAGATTTCATAGTGCACGTAGGCGCGATCGCTCGCGCCGGCGCGCCCGCCCTTCGATGGACTCAGGGTGGTGAGTCCAGTCGAACCACCCAGCACCAGCGCGGCGCTGCCGGAGCCGCCGGCGATACGTTTTTCGGGGACAAAGGGCGCCAGCGCCCGCAGGACTGCTTCGGTCACGGTTAAAGCCGTGGGCATGTAGGTGTTCACCGCCGCCGGGAAGCGAGGATCGACGACGCTTCCCTCGCGAAAGGTCGCTTCGATCACCCGCGCTAGCCCCTGGTTGGCCGGCAGGAAACGATCGACGAGAGCGACCAGGCAATAGGCGCAGGCAGCGCGCACCAGCGGCGGCCGGATATTCGCCGGGCCCTGGGTCTGGTCGCTCGAGCCGGTGAAATCGAAGTGCAGCCGGTCGCCGTTCTTTTTAACTTTGACGTGAATACGAATAGGCCTCGTGAGATCGATGCCGTCGTGATCGACGAAACTCTCACCTTCGGATTCGCCGTCGGGCCACGACGCGATGGTCTGTCGCACGCGGTTCTCGGTGTAGGACGATAGGAGTTCGGTGGAATCGACGACAGTTTCCTTGCCGTAGCGCGCCATCAGCTCGGCAATGCGCCGCTCGCCCAGGCGCGCGGCGCCAACTTGTCCACGCAGGTCGCCGATCACCAGCGCCGGCGTGCGGCTGTTCGCGGCAATCAGCGCTTCGATCTCTTTGACCGGCCGCAAGCGCGACATGAACTTGACCGGCGGGAGATGGAGCCCTTCTTGATAAATTTCCCGCGCGTTGCCCGAGCCGCTGCCCGGCACGGTGCCGCCGATGTCGCTCTTATGGGCCATGTCGGCGGCGAAGCCGACCGATTCCCCGCGGTAAAAAATCGGTGACAGCACCGCCATATCCGGGGCGTGGGGGCTGCCGCCGAGATAGGGATGGTTGGTAATAAATGCGTCGCCCTCGTTTATTTCCGACGGCGCAAAGGTCTTCAAGATCGCCGCGGCGCAGGCCGGGAACGCGCCCATGTGCAGTGGCAAGACAACATGCTGGGCGACCACTTCGCCCTGTTTATTCAAAATCGCGCAACTGGCGTCCTGCGACTCGCGGATGATCGTCGAGTAGCCGGTGCGAAAAAGAGAATTCTGCATCTCCTGGACGATGCCGGCGAGGCGGGCTTGGATGACTTGCAACGTTACGGGGTCAACGGTTGGCATGTAACCTCTGGCTACGGTTGGAACAACTGGAACGAGTGGAACCATCGGAACGATTCGCTCGCGCGGTTCCAATCGTTCCAAACGTTCCAATGGTTCCAGTCGTAAATACGAATATGATTTAAGTTTGTCCGCGCAGTTCGCGAGTCTGCGCTTCATTTAATACGTAGTCGCTGTCCACGGCGTCGACGGCGACGCGGTAGATTTCGCGCGCTCTTGCTTGCGTCACGTAGCCGTTGCGTACGTCGTTCAAAACGCGCGCAGGATCGCGTTCGAGGGGATTGCCGAGTCCGCCGCCGCCGGGAGTTTCAAGGCTGAAAGCATCACCGGGATGAAGCACGTGATCGGAAAAACGGGACGGGATCACCCGCTCGCCGGGCATGCCGGGATTGAGCGTGCAGCGGCCGGTCTTGCCGTCGTCGCCGCCATCGATTCCTTTGGGTGCGACGGTGTGCTTGGTCGAGCGCAGGGAAAAACGCGCGTCATTGTCGAGAACTTCATACTCCCTGACGAAGCCGAGGCCGCCGCGAAAGGTGCCGGGGCCGCCGGAGTCTGCAATCAATTCAAATCGGCGCACGCGGGTGGAAAATTCCGACTCGATAATTTCAATGGGCGCGATCTTGGCGTTGGACTGATTGACGTTGGTGCCCGAGACACCGTCCTTGCCGCTGCGCCCGCCCGAGCCGCCGCCGAAGATCTCATACTGCACGTAGCCCTTGCCGGTTTTGTTGCTGCGCCCGCCGATGATGATCGAGCGGCTGCTGCAGCCGTCGCCGACCTTCTTGTGCGGCGTGATCCGGCTCGAAGCTTCGAGCAGCGACTCGACCAGTGCGTGGACCGTCGGATTATAGGTATTGACCGGCGCGGGGAAGCGCGGATTGACCACGCTGCCTTCGCGCACCTTGATTTCGATGCACTTCGCCAGCCCGTAGTTGATGGCAAGGGCCGGATCGACCAGACAGGTGAGCAGATAACAGCAGGCGGCGCGCACAATCGTGGGGCGGATGTTCGCCGGTCCTTTGGTTTGGTCGGCGCACCCGGTGAAATCGAACAGAAGGCGGTCACCCTTCTTTTCAATACGCACATGGAGGCGCACCGGCTTGTCGAGCTCGATGCCGTCGCTGTCGACGAAGCGCTCGCCCGTGCCCGCGCCGTCGGGCCAGGAGGCGATCTCGGCGCGCACCTTGGCTTCGGTCAAGGCAAACAATTGCTCGAAGGAGTTGAGAACCGTCTCTTTACCGTAGCGCTCCATCATTTCTTGAAAGCGCCGCTCGCCGAGGCGCGCCGCGCCGACCTGGCCGCGCAAATCGCCGACGACCAGCTCCGGCGTCCGGCTGTTGCAGCCGAGCACGGCTTCGAGGTCCTTGCTGATTTGATATTTGAGCACGTACTTGACCGGCGGGACATGCAGCCCTTCTTGATAAATTTCGCGCGCCTGGCTCCAGCAACTTCCGGGTACAGGGCCGCCGATGTCGCTCTTGTGCGCGAGGTTCGCGGCGAAGCCGACCCACTCGCCGTGGAAAAAAATCGGCGACAGCACCGCCATGTCCGGCGCGTGGGGACTGCCGCCGAGATAGGGATGATTGGTGATGAAGGCGTCGCCTTCGTCCACTTCATCGTCGCTATAGTTTTTCAGAATTCCCGCGGCGCAGGCCGGAAAGGCGCCCATGTGCAGCGGCAGCACGACATGCTGCGCGACCACCTCGCCCTGGCGGTTCAAGATCGCGCAACTGGCGTCCTGTGACTCGCGGATGATCGTCGAGTAGCCGGTGCGAAACAGCGAGTTCTGCATCTCTTGGACGATGCCGGCGAGACGCGCCTGGATGACTTGGAGCGTGACGGGATCAACAGTCGCCATAGGTCGTCAACTTTAGGCACATCGGCAGTGAGGGTCGAGGATGGAGGATTGAAGATAGAGAATCGAAATTCGCCATCTTCCATCCTCGATCCTCCATCTTCGATTTCACGCCTTCTCCCTAATGATAATATTCCGATACTCGTCCACGATCGCTTCCTGCTCCGGCTGGATCACCGTCGTCGTGTCCAACTGCTCGACGATGGCTGGACCGCGGAGCTTGTGCCCTAGCTCAAGGAGATCACGAGAGTAAATTTGCGTGCTCAACGTCCCATGTTCCTTGCCGAAGAAGACCTTGCGTTCGCCGGTTTTTGCCTCCTCGACCTTGCGCCCGGTGACTTCGCCGGGCAAGAGTTTCGCCTGGGGCACGAGTCCGAGGGAGATCACCCTCAGGCTTACCAGCTCCACCGGTTCGGACTCCGCCTTGTGGCCGGAATTCTGCTCGTGCATCGTGTCGAAACGCTGGCGCATCAGTTTCAAATCTTCCGGTCTGAGCGGCGGCATGGTGCACGGGACAGTCAGCTCATATCCCTGGCCCGCGTAGCGCAGATCGAGGTAGGGCTCGATCTTGATCTCGCTGTCGTGAAATCCTTCGCCGTGGAGAGCGGTCTTGGCGCGGTCGATCAATTGGGCGAACAACTGGTTGATCTCGGCGAGATCGAGGTCGTCCAGACCGACGAGCTTCGAGCGCACGTAGTCATGCTTGACGTCGGACATCAACAATCCCAGCGCCGAGTGCACGCCCGGCGTAAGCGGCACGAGCACCGAGGGAATGCCCAAGTCGAGCGCCATCCGGCCGGCGTGCATCGGGCCGCCGCCGCCGAAGGCGACCAGGGTAAAATCGCGGATGTCGTAGCCACGCGCCGAGGAGACCGCCTTGATCGCTTCTTCCATCTTGACGTTGATGATCTTGATCACGCCGTCGGCGGCTTCGAGCAGGTTCAACTGCAGCGGCTTGGCGATTTTTTCTTCCAGCAAGCGCTCGGCCTTGGCCTTGTTCAGTTTCATCCTGCCGCCGAGGAATTGATCGGGGTCCAAGACACCGGTGACGATATTCGCGTCGGTGACGGTGATCTCCTGGCCGCCGCGGTCGTAACTGACCGGCCCCGGTTCGGCCCCGGCGCTGTCGGGGCCGACTTGCAGGCCGCCCACAGCGTCGATGCGCGCAATGGTCCCGCCGCCGGCGCTCACCGTGTGGATGTCGAGCATCGGCAGGCTGATCGGCCGCATGTTGATTTTTCCTTGCGTCGTAATCACCGGATTGCCCTGATGGATCAGGGCGACGTCGCAGCTGGTGCCGCCCATGTCGAAGGTGATGATGTTGTTGATGCCGACGCGCTCGCAGGTGCCCATCGACGCGATCACGCCACCGGCGGGTCCGGACAATACCGTCGCCACCGGTTTTTCCGCCGAGCCTTTAAACGTCGAGACGCCGCCATTGGACTGCATGATGTAGAGCTTTGGCGTCGTGACGCCCAGCCCGCGCATGCGGCTTTCGAGGCGGCTTAAGTAGCTCGACATCACCGGCTGGATATAAGCGTTGATCACCGTCGTGCTGAGCCGGTAAAACTCTCGGATCTGCGGCAGGACTTCGTAAGAGAGCGACAGGCGCGCTTCGGGAAACTCGCGGGCGAACAGTTCTTTAATTTTTAATTCGTGGTCGGGATTCAGAAACGAAAAGAGAAAGCAGACGGCGACGGACTCGACGCCTTTTTTCTTGAGCCGCTTGATTGCCTCCCGCGCAGCCTCTACGTCAATCGGCTTCAGCGCGTTGCCGCGGAAATCGACGCGCTCGGGAATCTCTTCGGTATAATAGGGCGGCGCCAACAGGCGCGGCTTCTCGAAAAAGAGATCGTAGGTCGCGGGACCGTAGCCGCGGGTCTGCTCCATCACTTCGTAGATGCCGCGAAAGCCCTCGGTGACGAGCAGGCCGGTCCTGGCGCCTTTTTCTTCCAATAGAGCATTCGTTCCCACCGTCGTGCCGTGGGAGAAAAATGAAACGTCTTTCGCCGCTACGCCCCGGTCGATGAGTTCCTTGACGCCATTCATGACCGCCTGAAAAGGCTCCCTCGGAGTCGACGGGACTTTGGTGATGGCGATCTCGCCGGTCTCTTCGTTGAAAAAAACGAAATCGGAAAAAGTTCCCCCGGTGTCGACAGTGACGCGGTACTTCGCCATAGTGTTTGGCTGTACCACTAATTTTTCCTGGGTTCAACGAGATATACAGATGAGTTGAAAGCATCGGGGTCGGGTTAACCTGGTTGCCGGGTTCGCAGGGGCCCTATCTATAATTCCGACCATGCGAGCGATCTATCACGGCTACAAGGAACGTTGAGAATTGTTGACAAGCCTCAGGGAAAACCAGACAATCGCCGCGGTTTCCTATGATTTAGCCATCCGCGACTGTTGACATCCGAGCCAGACTTTCCTACGATCCGGCGCATGATTAAACTCATCGATCAGATGCGGGAGTTGATTGACAACGCGTTGGCCAACGGTTGCCCTTGTATCCTTGCGACGGCTTCGCCGGACGGCGAGCCGGATATCGGTTTCAAGGGAAGCATGATGGTCTTCGATGACGAGTCGCTGGCGTACTGGGAGCGCACCCGGCGACAGCATTTAAAAAACATCACGGCGAACCCGAAGGTGATCGTGCTGTTTCGCGATACCAAGACAAAGGTCAACTGGCGTTTTCACGGCGTCGCCACGGTTCATGACAGCGGCGCGGTCAGGGATCAGGTGATGGCGCGCACTGTGCCGGCGGAGCTGGAGAAGGACCCCGAGCGCAAAGGCTCAGCGGTTGTCATCAGAATCGAGAAGGTCACGAATTTGGGTGGCCAGCTACTGCAATCGCGATAGCATCCCCGCGTCCCTTACTAACCAGGCTGCTAAGAAAAGCCGCATCCGCACTTTGGGATGCCTCGGCCCTCGGGTTGCAGCTAGGCTTGGGTCTCAAAGGTGGAAAGCTATAATCGAAAGGAGGCTGGAAGCTAACTACTCGTCTCGATGCCGCCTGGAATAGCAGAGCAGCTTGAACAAAGCTTCATATGTGGTGGTGAAGTGATGAGCAACGTCCGCGCTTCGATCATTCCGTGGGAGCGATAGTTTTCGATCATCGCTGGCGGGAACTCATTTCGAATCAGATTTTGCCCTCCGAGTGTAGTCCCGCCACGCGCGCCTTGATGATATCTTCAAAATTGTCCGCCGAGATCTCTTCCGGAAACGGCATGGGTTCGGCGCCCAGTTTGGCGAGCCGCTTATTAACGACCGCGAGATCGAAGCGCCTCTCGCGGTACGCGTTCACATGAGTGCGGCAACCGAGAATGCTCCGGTCGAGCTGCGCCAGGCACTCTTCCAACGCGTTTTTATGTTGCTCCGACAAATCTCGCAACCGCTCGACCTCCGCTTGCACGACCTGCTCGGCGACCGGTCGTACTCGCTCTTCGATTTGCGCCTTCATATCCTCTAGCGCCCGAAAGAGCCTCTCGTAGGTTTGCTCTTCCTTCAGCAAGTTCTCCCTCATACCAAGATGCGGCATCGTGTTGTCCATGCCTTGCGGTGATGGCGTTGCGGAAAGATTTTCTCTGATGGAATTGAGCGCGGATTCTAAACTGGCGAATTTTTCAGTCACTTTGCCTTGCTCGTACGGTAGCTCGCGCAGGGGTTCTATCGGTTTCCGCTCCATCGCCTACGAAGAACCAACACAAAAGACGCCAGGTTACTTTCCTGTCGGAATTGCGTCTTTTGAGCTAGCCTCTCCGTTATCGGAGATGCCCATCGATTTACTGGAAACCAATTCGAGCACGTCATGGCGACTGAACCGCCAACTGCGCCCGATCCTATTTCCCGGAATGGCGCCCCGTTCAGCCAGCTTGTAAACGGTCTTGAGATGGATTTTCAGTAGGGCCGCCACTTCCGACGGCGTCATTATTTCTTCCATCTGTTTTCCCCTTTCTATGTTTCAGATTGCGGTTACACTTCTCCCCGCACTCAGTGTGAGCAGATATTGTGCCAAGGAGACCGTAGATGGGTTCAATGATTCGTAAGGCTTTATAATTCCGAACAATTCCCTTTCCCGGCAGAGAAGTTTCGTCAAGCACATCAAAGCCCGGCGAACCGCCCAACCTGGACGAAAATGGCCAACTTCGACGAATTTCCGGCCAGAGGTAGGGAAACTACCTGTGTAATCAAAGTGAAGCAAGCAGGGCGTCACGAATTGCTAAGACACCGGATGACGCCGAAGTGAAACCGACAGCAGAAACACAAGCGGCTAAGCAGACGCCGATTTACTCTTGGTCGAATCTCAACCGGCTATGATGGCGCGCCTGGACGCCGGCCAGTTGTTTCTCCCACTTTTTGGAGAATTTCCCGCGCGTCTCATCGCTGATCGCACTTATGGCCGGAAAGCGATCGCGCCACTCGTAAGGCCGCACGGCCTCGATGATCATGCGTGAGTTGTGGCCTTTCTGGCCCGGTTGAATGATCGGATCGAGTGGACCGCTCCAGGTGCGGCGCAAGATATCCACCGAAGTCGCCGGATCGGAGCGAGTGGCCATGGCCCAAACGACTTCGTTCAAATCGGTGATGTCGATGTCCTCGTCCACAACGACCACGTATCGCCCCAAGTAGGCGCCGGCGTGGCACTGGCAAGCGACCAGCGCGGCTTGTTTCGCGTGGCCGGGGTATCTTTGTTTGATCGACACGACGATCATGAAGCGCTGCGCTGGCGGTGGTAGGTACACTCCACGAATATCCGGCACGCCGGCCTGCTCCATACCGTTCCAAACCATGGCGGCGCGCAAGCATGACCGATACATGCCGTGAATCGTCGGCTTGAACGGCGCCGCGCCGCAGATGATCGGATCGTTGCGATAGTAAAGCGCCTGGACCCGCACGAACGGCTCGGCCCGCTGCGCGCTCGCGTAATAGCCCGGCCACTCGCCGAAGGGACCTTCGGGAAGCGACTCGCCGGGCATGATTTCACCCTCGATGGCGATCTCCGCCGTGGCGGGGACATGCAGCTTGGTCAGAGGCAATTCCAAGACTTCGATCGGCTGGCCGAGAAGCCCACCGGTCCAGTCATACTCGTTGACGCCGAAGGGAACCGCCTGGGATGCCGCGATGAACAAGAGCGGATGTTGGCCAAAAACCATCGCCACGGGAAATGGTTTTCCCGCGCGCATCGCCTTTTCGTAATGAATCTTGCCGTGCTTTCCCGGCGAGATATAGAGTCCGACCTTGTTTTTGTCGTGGAGCATCACACGGTAGCAACCGACGTTTTCTAAGCCCGACTCCGGATCGCGAGTCACCACCAGATGGCCGGTTCCTAAATAGCGGCCGCCGTCGCCTTCGTGCCAGCGCGGCACCGGAAACTTCATCAGATCCACCTGATCGCCGCGCTCGATGTTTTCCATCACCGGTCCCGTGGCAACGATCTTCGGCTTGATCGGCTGAAGGCTGCGCAGGCGCGCTCGCAGCGCGTCGATCAAAGGGATCGTCTTTGTATCCGTCGGCAGATTCAGTGTCAGCGCGGTGCGCTCCAGGCTCTCGAGCATATTGGCGAGGACGCGGCGTTGGGGATCGAAGCCCGGGACCTTATCGAACAACACCGCGGGAGGTGTCGATATTCGTTCAAGGACGATCTCGGTCAGCGCGCCGATCTCCAAGTCCCAATGCGCGCCGGAAATGGATTCGAGTTGCTCTAACCTCTTTACGTCCTTCAGCCAATCGCGCAAATCGCAGGCGTTCGAGGTTTCTTTCGGTTCTGGAATTGCCATGAAGGCTCCTTTATCCGCAACGAACGTTTATTCGACCCAGCGCGGCGTCGTCGGATGGAAAGGCCCTTCGGGCGCAGAATTTTTCGCGCTTCGTCGAGATAGTGATTGGGCCAGGCGTCGACCAGGCTCGGCATCGCCCGGCTCTGCCGCCATTCCTGTGGTTTCAGGAATTGGACTCCGAATCCAATGCCTATTAAGCCGATGTGCCCAATCCAAGCAAACCAACGATCGCCGCCGCAATGATTGTGTTCTTGATTTTAGCAGTAGCCGATCCGTTAAACGCTTGTCAAGACAAGCTGAGAATAGCGGTGCGCGAAAATATCCGCTCCACCGCGATTAAAGGCATTGGATTTTTAGCCGATTCATACCAGCGAAGGTTTATAAGCCGATGACGATGAAACTCCAGAGTGAAGTTTACGACTACGCCAGAGCTTTGCGCGCAATCGGGCAGGACCTGACTAAGCTCGTGCCGCATTCTTTGGAGCTGGAGGTCGTGGACAATGATTTCATCGTCCGCGGCCAACGAAGAGCGGCGCAATCCCGACCAGCAGAGAACACCAACCCGGGTGTCTGGCACAGGCTCCAGAACAAGGTCGGGCACCGGGAGCCGCACCAGTCGGCGCCATTGCTCCTCAAGTTCGAACGCAAATACACTCCCGATGACGTGACCCGTCTCGATGAGGCCGGCGCCCCCCGCAGAAGGGGCCCGGAAAAGCCCCCGGATATCTCCGGATTGGCGGAAAAATTACGGATGATTGGCAGAATCGTCAACGCCAAAAGCGGGCGTCTGACCAAAGTCATCGACGACATGGACAGCGTCACGGTCGAGTACCGTGACGAGCAAGGCAACCTTCACTCTGAAAAATATTCTATGTTGGCGCTCTACAAGATCCAGCAAAACTATTACGGCGAGCGCGGCACTTTTGAGCCCGTGGACCTCTGGCGCGGTTTCGATCGCTGAGATTAAACCATTGTTGTTCGGTTCCGCTTCTGTGCGGCTCAGCGAAGGCGAAGGTCCTTCGCGCGGGTGCTATGGCAACATAGTCTCGCCCATGAGATAGCGGTCGCATTCCCGCGCCGCGCCGCGCCCCTCGTTGATCGCCCAGACCACCAGGCTCTGGCCGCGCCGGCAATCGCCGGCGGCGAAGATGCCCGGAACATTGGTGGAGAACTGCCCATGTTCCGCCTTGGCGTTGGAGCGCGCATCGCGCTCGACCCCTAGTTGAGTGAGCACGGTATCTTCCGGACCTAGGAAACCCATGGCGAGAAGAACGAGATCTGCTTTAAGGGCTTTGTCCGTCCCCGCAATACGCTTGGGAATGAAAGCGCCTTTCTCGTTTTTCGTCCACTCGACCTCGTATAAATGGAACTCTTTCACGTTGCCCTTGTCATCCCCTACGAATTTTTCACCGGTGGTGAGATAAATCCGTGGGTCGGCGCCGAACTTCGCGGCTACTTCTTCTTGTCCGTAGTCGAGCTTGTAAACCTTGGGCCATTCTGGCCAGGGGTTGTCGAGCTGCCTGGTGTCGGGGGGACGCGGCAAAATTTCGATCTGCGTCAAACTCCTGCAACCGTGGCGCATCGCCGTCCCGACGCAGTCGGTGCCGGTGTCGCCGCCGCCGACGACGATCACATGCTTATTCTTAGCCGAAATGTAATTGCCGTTCTTGTGGCCGGAGTCAAGCAAGCTTTTGGTATTGGCATGGAGAAATTCCATGGCGAAGTGAATGCCCCTGAGCTCGCGCCCGGGTATCGGCATGTCGCGCGCTTTGGTCGCGCCGGTGCAGATGACGATCGCGTCGAATTCTTCTTTCAGCTTGGCGGCCGGAATGCCGTCGCCGATGTCGGCGTTGGTGATGAATTTCACTCCCTCGGCGGCCATGAGATCGATGCGCCGCTGCACGATCCGCTTGTCGAGCTTCATGTTCGGGATGCCGTACATGAGCAGGCCTCCGATGCGGTCGGCGCGCTCGTAAACCGTCACGAGATGGCCGGCGCGGTTTAACTGCGCGGCGCAGGCGAGCCCCGAGGGACCCGAACCGATGACGGCGACTTTTTTCCCCGTGCGCTTTTGCGGCGGCTCCGCCGTCACCCAATCTTGCGCGAAACCCTCGTCGATGATTGCGCACTCGATGTTCTTGATCGTCACAGGCAGCTCGTTAAGGCCGAGCACGCAAGAACCTTCGCAGGGGGCGGGACAGACCCGGCCGGTGAATTCCGGGAAGTTATTGGTCTTGTGCAGCCGCTCCAGCGCTTCCTTCCACAGGCCGCGGTAAACCAGATCGTTCCATTCCGGAATCAAGTTATTGATCGGACAACCGGACGCCATCCCGCTGATGAGCTGGCCCGTATGGCAGAAGGGAATGCCGCAGTCCATACAGCGCGCCCCCTGCTGCTGCAGCTTCGTCTCCGCGAAGTGTTCGTGAAACTCTTGCCAGTCCCTCACCCGCTCCAAGGGTGAGCGGTCCTGGGGTAGCTCACGCTCGAATTCCATGAACCCTGTTGGTTTACCCATTGTTTGTTAGCTCTCTTGCTGGAATAAAAACTTTTTCATGTAGGCGGGTCGATGGCAATCGAGTTGCCCCGCCTACTTAAATATTTTCTCTTCAGGCTGCTGAGAAAGGTCCCAGATGCAAGCCGCGCAGGAATCCGTGAGCGCAGGCGTACATCGGTAGTTCGTCGAAGCGAACGGCGCGGAGCGCAACGCTGCAGATGGGCCTTTATCGGCAGCCTGCTTCAGTTCCCGCTCACCCGCGCTGCATCGTTTTTGTTGGCCTGGAAGGCCGCCATCAGCGCCTCGTCGCCCACCAACCCTTTGGCCTCTGCCTCTTGCAGCGCCTGGGCCACGCGCCGGTAGTCTTTCGGCATTACCTTGACGAATTTCGGCGCGTTTTCCTCCCACAGCGCGAGGATCTGCCAGGCCCGGGCGCTGCGCGTGTAGACGGCGTGGCGCTTGAGTAGCTCTTCGACTTCCTGCACGTCACGCTCATCGAGCCGTTCCAGGCCGACGGTTTCAAGGTTGCAACGATTCTGAAACGTGCCGGCTTCGTCCAGGACATAAGCGACGCCACCGGACATGCCCGCTGCGAAATTCCGCCCGGTCATGCCGATCACCACCACGCGCCCGCCGGTCATATATTCGCAGCCATGATCGCCAACCCCTTCGATGACCGCGCGCACGCCGCTGTTGCGCACGCCGAAGCGTTCGCCGGCCATGCCGCGGATATAGGCCTCGCCGCCAGTGGCGCCGTAAAACGCGACGTTGCCGACGATGATGTTTTCCTCGGGCGCAAAGGTGGAGCCCTCGGGCGGATATAAGATCACCTTGCCGCCGGAGAGCCCTTTGCCGAAGTAATCATTGGCGTCGCCTTCGAGTTCCAGCGTTATGCCCGGCGGCACGAACGCGCCGAAGCTCTGACCGGCCGAACCCTGGAAGTGGAAATGAATCGTGTCCTCCGGCAGCCCCTGCGGTCCGAACCGACGCGTGACCTCACTACCGAGAATCGTACCAACGACGCGGTTGGTGTTTCGGATGTCCAACTTGGCTTTGACCTTTTCACGCCGCTCCAGAGCAGGTTGCGCCAGATCGAGCAGCACTTGATTATCGAGGGCATTCTCCAGACCGTGGTTCTGTGGAATCTGACAGTAGCGTCCGACGCTCGCCGGGACTTTGGGCTGGTAGAGAATCGCTGCGTAATCCAGACCCTTGGCCTTCCAGTGTTCCACGGCGCGACGAACTTCGAGCCGGTCGGTGCGCCCGACCATTTCGTTGACCGTGCGAAAACCGAGATCCGCCATGTATTCGCGCATCTCCTGGGCGATGAAGCGCATGAAGTTGACGACATGAGCGGGATCGCCGATGAATTTTTTGCGCAGCTCCGGATTCTGCGTCGCCACGCCGACCGGGCAAGTGTCGAGGTGGCAAACGCGCATCATGATGCAGCCGAGCGTCACCAATGCGGTGGTGGCAAAGCCAAACTCCTCGGCGCCGAGCAGCGCGGCGATGACGACGTCGCGTCCGGTCTTTAACTGGCCGTCGGTTTCCACGGCGATGCGGCTGCGCAGATTATTGAGCACCAGGGTCTGGTGCGTTTCCGCGAGACCTAACTCCCACGGCAAACCCGCGTGCTTGATACTGGTCTGGGGCGAGGCGCCGGTGCCGCCGTCGTGTCCGCTGATCAAAACAACATCCGCGTGGCCCTTGGCCACGCCCGCGGCGATCGTGCCGACGCCGATCTCGGAGACCAACTTGACGCTGATGCGCGCGTGATGATTGGCGTTCTTGAGATCGTGGATCAGCTGCGCCAGGTCTTCAATCGAATAGATGTCATGGTGCGGCGGCGGCGAAATCAGTCCGACCCCAGGCGTTGAGTGTCGGACCTTGGCGATCCACGGATAGACTTTTCGGCCCGGCAATTCGCCGCCCTCTCCCGGCTTTGCTCCCTGCGCCATCTTGATTTGCAGTTCTTGAGCCTGGGTGAGGTAGTAGCTCGTCACGCCGAAGCGGCCGGAGGCGACTTGTTTGATCGCGCTGTTCTTCGAATCGCCGTTCGGTTCGAGAACATAACGCGCCGGATCTTCGCCGCCCTCTCCCGTGTTGCTCCTGCCGCCGATGCGGTTCATGGCGATGGCGAGCGCCTCGTGAGCCTCCTTACTGATCGAGCCGTAGGACATGGCGCCGGTCTTGAAGCGCTTGACAATCGCCTCCACCGGTTCGACTTCCTCGATAGGGATCGGCTTCTGGGCGAGTTTGAGTTTCATCAGCCCACGCAGGGTCGCCAACCGCTCCGACTGATCGTCGATCAGCCGGGTGTATTCCTTGAACGCGCGGTAGTCGTTGTTGCGGCTGGCCTTCTGCAGTAGGTGAATCGTGCGCGGATTGAACAAATGCAACTCGCCGCCCTGACGGTACTGATATTGCCCGTAGACTTCCAGCGTGTGGCCGTTCAGCGGATAGGTCGGGAACGCCCTGGCATGTTGTTGCTGCGCCTCGCGGGCGATCTCCGCAAAGCCGATGCCGCCGACCCGTGACGGCGTCCAGGTGAAATATTTATCGACCAGTTCCTGGCCGAGACCGACGGCTTCAAAAATCTGCGCGCCGCAGTAGGACTTGATCGTCGAGATACCCATCTTGGCCATCACCTTGACAACGCCCTTGTAGACAGCCTTGTTATAGCCTTTCACGGCATCGTGGTAGGTGATGTCTTTCAGTATCCCCTCATGAATCATGTCGTTTAGGCACTCATAGGCTAGATAGGGATTGATCGCCTGGACGCCGTAGCCGAGCAGCAGGCAGAAATGATGCACTTCCCTGGGCTCGCCGGATTCGAGCACCAGCCCCACGCGCGTGCGCGTGCCGGAGCGGATTAAATGATGGTGCAACCCGGATGACGCCAGCAACGCGGGAATCGGCGCATGGGTCCGGTCCACTCCTTTGTCCGATAAAACTAGAATCGTCGTGCCGTCGGCCATCGCCTGATCCGCCGCATTAAACAACTCCTCCAACGCCCGTTCCAGACCCGCCTTGCCTTCACTCGGGTTGAAGAGGATCGGCAGCGTGACGGACTTTATGCCCGGCTGATCGATCTTGCGCAGCTTTTCCATGTCCGAGTTTTTCAGGATCGGATCGTGCAGCCGCAACTGGTGGCAGCTTTCCGGTTTCGGCTCGACGAGATTGCCCTCCGAGCCGAGAGTCAGCGTCGTCGAGGTGATCAGTTCTTCGCGAATCGGATCGATGGGTGGATTGGTCACCTGGGCGAAGAGCTGCTTGAAATAGTTGTAGAGCAGCTGCGGTTTGTCCGACAGCACCGCGAGCGGCGTATCCGTCCCCATCGAACCGACCGGCTGGATGCTGTTTTGCGCCATCGGTCCGATGTTGACGCGCAGATCCTCAAAATTGTAACCGAAGGCCTGCAAGCGCTGCAGCGTGGCTCGATGATTCACCGCGGGCTCCGGGTCGGGCAGCGCGGGCAGCTCGTCGAAATAGACGACATTGTCTTTCAACCACTTGCGGTAAGGCTCGGCTTTGGCCATTTGCTCTTTGATCTCTTCGTCGCTGATGATGCGCCCTTCGCTGGTGTCGACGAGAAACATTCTGCCCGGCTGCAAGCGGCGCTTTTCCAGCACCCGCTCCGGCGGCACGTCGAGCACGCCGACTTCCGAGGCCATGATGACTAAATCGTCCTTGGTCACGTAGTAGCGCGACGGCCGCAGCCCGTTGCGGTCGAGCACGGCGCCGACCACGGTGCCGTCGGTGAAAGCGATCGACGCCGGTCCGTCCCACGGCTCCATCAAGCAGCTGTGGTATTCGTAGAAAGCCCGCTTGTTGGCATCCATGCTTTCGTGATTTTCCCAGGGCTCGGGAATCATCATCATGACCGCGTGCGGCAGAGAGCGGCCGTTCAACGCGAGAAACTCAAGGCAGTTGTCGAACTTCGCCGAGTCGCTGCCATCTTCCTGGATGACCGGAAAGATTTTTTTGACGTCGTCGCCGAAAAGCTCCGAGGCCAGCATGCCCTGGCGCGCGTGCATCCAGTTCTCATTGCCGCGCAATGTATTGATCTCGCCGTTATGGATCAGGTAACGATACGGGTGAGCCCGCCCCCAGCTCGGAAACGTATTGGTGCTGAAGCGCGAGTGCACCACGGCGATGGCGGTTTCCACCTCCGGATCGGACAGATCCGGATAGAAAGTCACGAGCTGCCGAGGCGTCAACATGCCCTTATAAATGATCGTGCGGTGCGACATGCTGGAAATGTAGAAAAAGTCGCCCCCCGGCAGCCCGGCGTAGCGGATGGCATTTTCGGCGCGCCGGCGAATCACATAGAGCTTGCGCTCGAAAGCCATGTCGTCCTTGACGCCCGGACCGCGCCCAATGAAAACCTGGCGCACGAAAGGCTCGGAAGACTTCGCCGTATCGCCGAGATAGAGGTTGTCCGTGGGCACCTTGCGCCAGCCGAGAAGCTTTTGCCCTTCGCCGACGATGATCTCCTTGACGATCTTTTCAAACTGCGGGCGCTGTTTGCGGTCATCCGGCAGGAAGATCATCCCCACGCCGTATTCGCCCGGATCGGGCAGCTTGAAGCCCAACCCCTCGCAGGCGTGCTTGAAGAACGCGTGGGGAATTTGTAGCAACGCTCCCGCCCCGTCGCCGGTGTTCTCCTCGCAGCCGCACGCGCCCCGGTGATCGAGATTTTGCAGAACCGTCAACGCTTGTTCGATGATCTCGTGAGATTTTTCTCCCTTGATGTTGACGACGAACCCGACGCCGCAGGCGTCGTGCTCGAAACGCGGATCGTAGAGACCCTGTTTCGTTGGTGGTAAATTTGGTTTACTCATGCTCCTATCCTTCTTCTAGCTTCCCAATTCTTTCATCTGGAACCGCGGCGCAACGAGTCAAGTTCATCGATCATGCAACGGCGAACTTCCAGGCCATATCGAGAAAAACATTTTTCGTCAACCACAGTTTCTCTGGCAAAATTATTTTTTCTTCCCATGGGAATTTCCCGCCAGCCCGGCATCTAACTCCAGCACTTGGCTTTCCTTAGCCGTCGACAAAACGACTTTCGTGACCGTTCGCGTGACTCCCTCGAGGGAGCGGATCTCGCCGAGAAGCTTTTCCAGCGATCCCGTATTTGCCGACTTCACCTTGAGAATAAAGCTCTCGTCGCCCGTTACGTGATGGCACTCCAATACATCAGGATATTGGAGCATCTGGGCGGCGAATCCCTCGGTGTCTCGTTGGTGGCCGACGGATACGCCGATGAACGCGGCAATATCTTTCCCGACCTTCTTCCCGTCGATTAGAGCGTGATAGCCCGCGATGATGCCGCTGGCCTCAAGCTTCTTTACCCTCTCCATTACGGCGGGCGTCGAAAGTTCGACCTCAGCGGCTATATCCGCCAGCCGGGACCGGCCGTTATTTTGCAGAATATAAAGAATTTTTAAATCTATTTGGTCTAGCAAGTTAATAAACTTAAGCGATTATCGTAGATAAGCTAAAGTTCTTATGTCATCGTTCCAGTGCAATGTCAAGCGCCTTTCGTGGATTCTTGCGGCAAATTTGAAAAAAATGATCCGCTCCGGCGGCTATCCGCCAGCCACTGAATCACGAGTAACCCAAACTTGCAGTCCGAGTCGGAAACCGCATCCTGTAGGGAAAGTCAAAACGACTGCCCGAGAAAAACGGTCTATCGCAAAAGTCTTACACCGGGAAACTATTTTTCGCGATGGCCGTGAGTTCTTAGCCTGTAATATAACGCTCGAGCTGTTCGATAATGAACTGCTGCTCGGTAATGATGGATTTTACCAGATCGCCGATGGAAATCAGACCGATCAATTTCCCGTTTTCCAAGACGGGCAAATGGCGAATCCGTTTTTCCGTCACCACGGCCATGCATTCATCCACGTTCTGCTCCGGGTCAACGCAGACGACATCGGTTGTCATGATCTCTTTGACCTGGGTGGTGGGCGAGGCGCGGCCGAGAAGCACGATCTTCCGCGCGTAGTCCCGCTCCGAAATGATGCCCACCAAGTTGCCGCCGTCCAATACCACGAGCGCGCCGACATCTTTCTCAGCCATAAGCTTGAGCGCATCAAAGACGGATGCGTCAGGTCCGATGGACCAGACACTCATCCCTTTGACCTCGAGGATGTCCCGGACCTTTTTCATGGGAGGCCTCCTTTGCAGCGACGGATTCAAGCTAGCCAAACCAATTGGATTGATTTCGGGATGAATCTACTTTGAAGCCGGGATGGTTGTAAAGGGTAATGTTGGCTGCTAGAAATCCGCGACCCAAAACGCTAAACTATCGATGATGGGGGCGATGTGGGTTCGACGGGGGTGGGAAGTCAAAGTGGCATGCCGGGGTGCTGTTATCCCGTTAAACAAACAGCTCTGCAATTTAAACGCAGACAATTTCGAATACGCCCTAGCTGCCTAATCGCAGTTAGCGTCTTACCGGCTTTCTCCCACGGGGTTGGATAAGATGTCATGCAGTGGGATAGGCCGATTCTCCTGCCGGAGGGGATGAGGCCGAGATCCAAACCGGATGGCCCCGAGAGACCCAGCCGTTGGGGGATCGAGGGGCGAGATCAAAACAGCGGCTAAGCATGTAGTCATATTTGGCGGAAAACCTTCGGACGGGGGTTCGATTCCCCCCGCCTCCACCATTCCACTCGCGGCGAATACGCCGCTCGCTCATGACAGGCCAGCTTGACACAGCCGCCCCGAGTTTTATCGTCTGCCGAGCGAATGCTTCATACCAACACCCACTGCGGCCACTGGGGATTTGAAGCTGGGAAAAACCGCTTCGAAACCCGCCTCACTGCTTGAGCGGGGCCAAAGAGATTTGCTGAAAAGGCTCACCCCGCTCCACCATAGCGATGAGATGAAGAAGAAAGTCCTCGGGAAAAAGGAGCCGACTACCTGCTGTCCGGCGGACTTGCTGCAGCCGGGCCTGGAGGCCGCGCGCAAGGAGATCGGCAGCCTGGCTGGCAGCGAAGAGGACGTGATTTCCTATGCGCTGTTTCCGGAGATCGCCAAGGGGTATTTTTTCTCGGGGGAGGGACGGCAAGATTGGCAGTAGGCTGCCGGCGTTGGGCAATCCTAGGGAACGATCGCGACCGTTCCCTACGCTAAATGATTTTGTTCAGCGGATACTCGATAATTCCCACCGCGCCGTTTTGAATCAGCTTCGGAATCAGATCACGCACGATATTTTCCGCGATCACGCTTTCGACGGAGTACCACTTGACTCCCTTGAGCGCTTCCGATTGGTACAGTGTCGCGATGGTCGGCGCCGTGATGCTCGGGATGAGCTTGATGACTTTGTCTAGATCGGACTCGGGCACATTCAGCTTGATGCCGACTTTGGCTTCGGCCGAAAGCGCGCCCTGAAGCAGGAGCTTGATCTGCTCGATTTTCGCCCTCTTCCAAGGGTCCTTCCAAGCCGCTTGGTTGGCGATCAGTTGGGGACAGGATTCCATCAAATCCGCGACAATTCTTAAACCGTGAGCGCGGATGGTCGTGCCGGTTTCGGTCACTTCGACGATCGCGTCGACCAGCCCTTCGGCCGCTTTGGCTTCGGTGGCGCCCCAGGAGAACTCCACTTCCACCGGAATGTTTCGCTCGGCGAAGTAGCGCCTGGTGAAGTTGACCATTTCCGTGGCGACCTGCTTGCCTTTGAGGTCTTCGAGTTTTTTGATCGGCGAGTCGTGGGGCACGGCCAGCACCCAGCGGGTCGGCCGAAAACTCACTTTCGAATAGACCATCTCGGCGACGACAACGACGTCGGAGGCATTCTCCAGGGTCCAGTCCTTGCCGGTCACGCCGGCGTCGAGGGTGCCGGATTCAACGTAGCGCGACATCTCCTGGGGCCGCACCAGACTGCAACGCAGGGTCTCATCATCGACCGTGGGGAAATAGCTGCGGCTGGAACCGGTGATTTTCCATCCCGATTTCTTAAAAAGGTCGATGGTGGCCTGCTCCAGACTCCCTTTGGGCAAACCCAACTTAAGCTCGCTCACTTCTTGTAGACCTCCTTGGGGTCGAAAACTTTCTTGGCCACGACCTTCCACTCCTTCTTGGCTTTCTTGCGAAAGAAGCAGCTCTTGTAGCCTTCGTGGCACGCCGCCCCGCCGATCTGGCGCACTTGCAGGAGCAAAGTATCGTTGTCGCAGTCGATAAAAATATTCTTGACGACTTGAAAGTGGCCCGACTCTTCCCCCTTGAACCACAATCCCCGGCGCGACCGGCTGTAATAGTGAGCCTTGCCGGTCTTCACGGTCTTGTCCCAAGCCTGTTTATTCATATAGGCGACCATCAGAACTTCGCGCGTGCCGTGGTCCTGGACGATCACTGGAACCAGCCCGTCGCCCTTCGCAAAATCGATCTTTTGCATCGCAGCAAATTCCTTGAGGCTTATTGAGTTAACACACCCCCAGAGCGGTTTCAATATCGCGTTCTCGAGATGATATCGAGACCCAAATGAAAAGATCATTACGCTGAATGTCCGGAAGAGCGATCAAATTAAAGGATGGAAGGCTCAGATACCAAAGGCCGAACCGCTCGGATTCGGCATGTGAGAAGATTGAGATTCGAACCTGACAGAGAGCGGGTTGACGAGTCGATCGTCATCGTCAAATTGTCCTTTCCACGATGGCCGTGGTATATTTTAAAATGTGAAGGTGTCTAATCAACCTTTCTCGGCGAAGAAGATAGCCTCGGAGCTGATTCAACGAATCCGTAATCCGCTCAACGCACTCCAGCTAAACGCAGACAGCTTGGAGGACGACATAACCCAAACTAATATTGAAAATGGCTTGGAACGACTGAGAAGAATACGGAATACGATCTCGGAAATAGACTCTCTCCTCTGTGAGGTTCTTCGTCTTTCAGAACTGCCAAAGCCCCGAATCACGGCCGTTGACGTCAATGCACTGGTCAAGGACGTAGAGACTTTTGCCAAGCCCGAGTCATCGAAAAAGGAATTGACCGTAAGAATAAATCTTCAAGATCATGTGCCGACGATACAGGGCGACCCGATACAAATTAAGCAAGCGATCTTGAACATTCTCCTCAACGCGATTGAAAATTCCACTTCGAGCGGCTCCATAACACTTGCCACAGAAACGAAAGACAGTAACATATCGATTATAGTTGAGGACAAAGGCGAAGGCATTCAGCTGGCTTATCGCAACCGTATTTTTGACCCTTTCTTTTCTACCAAAGAGGGAGGGATAGGGCTCGGACTCGCGCTGGCGTTAGAAATCATAAAGATGCACCACGGTTATATCTCCTTCACCTCCGAAGTTGGCAAGGGTAGCCGCTTCATCATCTCGTTACCCCTCAGGCAGTAGCGGTGAGAAACAATGGACGGTCACAAAGTCTTAATCGTTGAAGATCATCAGGAAAGCAGGGAAAGCTTGGCCACAGTCCTAAAAAGAGCGCGCTTTGATGTGCTGGAGGCGAGTTCCTTGAAAGCCGCTTTCTCTATGACTTCCGACGGTCAAGTTGCGGCCATCGTTAGCGAGCTTAAGCTCCCTGACGGCGACGGCCTGAGCCTTATCGCTCAGCTCCGAAAAAACGGCATGGAATGTCCCATCGTTTTCGTTTCAGCCTTTGGAACTATGAGTTCCGCCATTCAGGCCATGAAGATGGGCGCGGCGGATTTCTTGACAAAGCCTGTAACGGCAAAAGATCTGACCGAGGCAGTCAGCACGGCCCTGCGGAGATGGGGCCTTGAACATGGCCGAGAAGCTTTCGATGTTTCCGCGCAAACCATTCAACCTCAAAACGTGGTCATCGGAGTCTCGCGGGGGATGAGAGAGCTTTTTTCGCTCGTGGAACGCGTTGCACCTTACGGCGGTAACGTTCTCATCTGTGGCGAAAGCGGATCGGGAAAAGAGGTTATCGCCCGTGAAATTCACCGCTTGAGCCCAAGACGAAACTACCCGTTTGTTCCGGTCAACTGCGCATCCGTCGCAGACGAGCTTTTAGAGAACGAACTCTTTGGTCACGAGAGAGGAGCTTTCACGGGCGCCAACGAGCGAAAAATCGGGGTATTTGAAACAGCCAACGAGGGCACTCTGTTTCTTGATGAGATCAATGAAATGGGGCTCAGATCGCAAGCCAAGTTGCTTCGCGCGTTGGAACGCAAGGAATTTCGTAGACTCGGCGGAACAAAGAAAGTTAGAGCCAACTTGAGGCTTATCTCCGCTACGAACGTTAACCTGGAAGATGAGGTCGGGACTCGAAGGTTCCGTGAAGATCTTTACTACCGAATCAAAGTGGTCACACTGATTGTCCCGCCTCTGCGTGAGCGGAAGGATGATATTCCTTACTTGGTCAAAGCTTTTCTGGCGGAATTAGAGCGAACCAGTGGCAAGTCCAACCTCAAAATTACGCCTGAGGCCTTTGCTCGGTTACAACGTTATCCCTGGCCGGGTAACGTCCGAGAGCTCAAGAATGTTGTGGAAAGTATGGTTCTGATGGCGGAAGGGGATACGTTGGATGCGGATAATCTCCCGCCAAACATTCGTGGCGGCCTGAATGCCAAAGAGATCAAATTCCCGGTCGGTGTAACCATGGAGGAAGCTGAAAAAGAAATCATTCGACGCTACCTGGAGTATTTTCCGACGAAAAAAGAGGCTGCGCATGCCCTCAGGATCGGGCTTCGCACCCTTCATCATAAAGTCAAAAAGTTTGGCCTTGCCGGTTTGGACCTTACCCCCAAGCAGCCTTAGTTTCTGTAAATCGCAGTCCTACAAGAAAGCCGTCGACAATCCGTGAGTTTCAGATCCTCTCAAACATTCGAAGAAAGTAAAGGGGGGCTGAAAATCCTCCCTGAAACGGGGCTTGGCATCCTCTGCTATAGAAACTGACTTTAATTTCTTTGCGCATCGATTGGAAAGATACAATCGAGTCTCTAAGGGTGCAAAAATTGCACACTCAATGCACAGCCAAGGATAAATCTAGTGCGGTTTTGGCACTTCGACCGGCCATTTCCAATGATGAATGCAAAATTTGCATTCCGATCCCGCTTTCTATTGGAAAATTGTCCTAAAGCCTGGGACTGCCAATAAATTCCCGAGAAATTTTAGCCCCTTAGCTTCATCCATACAAACGGTCTTAATCTTGCTTTGGTGTTGAGCAAGAGATCACCAAATGAAACCGTTTGGATCCTTTCCACGGCGTTGCTCATTAGCTCTCTTGCTTTCAACCAACGAAAAAATGGCGCAATCATCCACACCAACCACTCACACAATATTCATGACGTTACGAAGATGGGAGCTGCCTGAGGATGAAAGGCAATTTCCTTGGGCTGGAAAAAAGGGTCTGGGAGCTGATCACCCGGGGGAGAAAAGAACCGACTCAGGAGATTCTCTTTAGGAGGCGCTGATGGCAACAACCGCTTTGATGCAAACCGAAGAGTGTTCGGAAGGTTTCCCGAAGGGCAGCGAAAATAACAGAATGGCGCCAGCCGAAAAAAAAATCTTACTCATCGACGATCAATGGGATACTTCACTGTTCATTGCCCTCCAGCAGGAGGGGTATGAGGTCGTAGTGTGTGAGTCCCCGCAAAAGGCATGGGGCCGAGTGTGGACGTTCCGGCCTCACTTCATCATTATCCATCTGAGCAACCCGAGTCGAGCGGATATTTCCACACTGCAAGGATGCGGTGTCCTGGCCGGCGGCGTCCCGATTGTCATTGCAGCGCCCGACTCTGGAACCGGGGCCATGATCACAGCTCTTGAAAAAGTCGCCGCCGTCTTTCTCTCCTTTCCACTAGGACCGTATGGCATAGGGAAAATATTGGCCGAACTGGACAGGTCAGATCAAGGGAACCATAAAACGGCCTTAGCCATATTCAAGAATTGATTCGGTTTCCTATGACCACAAGGAAAATTTAGAATGCGTGCAGAAAAGATAGACAAAAAGAAAAAACTTCTGTTGATCGATGGGAAATCGGAGACTTCACTTCTTGCCGCTCTTGAGCAGGAAGGGTGTGATATCACTGTGTGTGACTCGCCTCAGAAGGCCTGGGGTTTTGTCTATCCCATTCGGCCCGATGTCATCATTCTTCATCTTCGGCACCTAAGTAGTAAGGATATCTATGCGCTACAGGAATGCCTCGCGCTGGCAGACGGCGTGCCCGTTATCATTGCCACAGGCGGGTCACGACTCGAAGCTTTTACGGAAAAGCTGGGACGGGTTGTTCCGCAGTTTTTGTCTCTTCCATTGAAACCAAACGCAGTTAGAGAAGTCCTCCACGGCTTAGAATCTGAATGGAGAAAACAATTCTAGGCGGCGGTTTGTCATCGTTTCATGCGGGCGTCCTGCGCCCTTTGCATGGAGAAAAAGAAAAAGGCGTAGGAGGAGAACAACGCATGATGAAAGAGAAAGGAAAAGAAGCCAGGACAAAAATTTTGCTGATCGGCGAGAACCCGGATATCCAGCTTTTCACTGCCCTTCAGAGAGAAGGGTACGAGGCCATTGCTTGTGAGTCACCGCAAAAGGCGTCGGTCTTGGTCTACGCATTTCAGCCTCGTTTGATCATAGTCCACCTGCGTCACCCCAGCAGGAATAACCTCGCTACATTGCAAGAATGTCGCGCGGTGGCAGAGGGGATTCCCATCGTGGTTGCGACCTCGGTTCCAGGACACGAGACGGTCATGCGGGCCCTCGAAGAAGGCGCCACATCATTCCTGTCTCTGCCGGTGGAAGGAGCAAAAATCAAAAAAGTTGTTGATGACCTGGTGGCTAGCCAGGGATGAAAAGGATCTCGGCTCAGCAGAGCCATCTACAAGGTTCAGGAAAGGAGAAGATAAGCTGATGGAGAGAAAAGCAATTGGGATTATTGTCTTTGTGGGGCTTCTATTATTTTCAACCGAGTCTGGCTGGGCCCGGCAATGTCCGACGCTGATCAAGGAGGGACGGGATACCCTCTCTAAGATTAAACTGCCGAAAGTAGAAGAAGATAGAATCAAAAATCTTCTGGACGAGACGCAGAAGTTTCACGGTAACGGAAACCATGCTGCATCCGTGAAAACGGCCAACGAGGCATTAGGAATTCTGAAGAAAAAGTAAAGGTTGCCGGAAATGGAAAAGCTCAGACAACGAGCTCTGGAACTTGCAGACTTAATCTCTTTCGCTGAGTTTCCGTATTCGAGGGCGGTTGACGAAGCGACAGAAGAACTCCGAAAGCATATTCACGAATTAGACCCACAAACGCAGCAAGAGGTCATGGAGCGAATCCGTGGCTATTCTGATTGATTTCATAAACGAAAGGAGGCGATACGGGTGGACAGGCGATTGGTGTTTTGGTTAGTACCTGGCATGGGTACTTCAACTCTCGCCCTTGCTGGGTGTCAAAAGAAAGAAAAGTGAGTCGGTTCCGGCCGCGACTCCTGCACCGGCCGACGCGGCTGCGGCCAGTGCACTCTCGGACGCTGGCGCTGTGACCCAAGGGCAACCGGAGGCAATACAGCCCCGGCGGGCACAGCGGCTACAGGAGAAACCAAAAAGCAGAAAAGCGAGAGGCAGGCACGAAGACAGTTTAGGTTAGTTTTTTTCGTCAGGGGAAAAATAATCGGAGGCATCCTCTTGGCCTCCCGGTTTTCCTTGGATTAGCAAGGCTTGTAAAATTGATCTCGGAAAACAGAGAGTCTAACAAAAGGAGTCAAATCAAATGTACACAAAACATGGTAAGAGCGCACACATGTTGACTGGGGTTTATCTTTTTTTCATAGGGCTGTTTTTCATCGGTTGTTCCCAGCAGGCACCCTCTAAGCCTCTAGAAACAACCACCGGACCACAAAAAGCAGAGGCCAAACGGAAAATAGCCGCATCAGCGCCTTCCAAGCCTTTGCAAGATTCGAGCCTCGAGGCTCTTCAAAAGGGAACTTTGGGCAAAGGCGCTAAGGAAGGTCCTCTCCGAGACGTCACCTTTGACTTTGATCGTTACGATGTTCGCCCGAATATGAGGGACATACTTAAGGGTCACGCCGCATGGCTGAAAGCGAACCCTCAAACCAGAGTCGAGGTTGAAGGGCATTGTGACGAGCGTGGAACCAGCGAGTACAACCTCGCGTTGGGGGCGAAGAGAGCAGAGAGCGTGAAACGCTACCTCATTGATCTCGGAATCTCACCGGACCGTCTTTCGACCATCAGTTACGGCGAAGAGCTTCCTACGTGCAAGGAGCAGAATGAAGCCTGTTGGGCAAAGAACCGGCGCGCGCACTTTGTCGTAAGGGCTGGGCCAACTACATAATCATTGGGGGGATGAGCCGATGGCAGGAGGAAATGGGCATGTAAGACAAGTTTTGCAGAAAATTGAAAAACACGAAAGCCTGGCCGGTGTCGATCTCAGAAATCTTTATCTCTCCGGCATGGACCTCTCCAACTTGGACCTTAGAGGAGCCAATCTTAAGGGTTGCCGGTTGAGTCATGGAAAACTTGCGGCGAGTGATCTAACAAATGCCGATTTAACCGACACCATGCTCATCGACGCAAGCTTTAAGAAAGCAAATCTGGCCGGCACCGTTTTTCGCGGCGCGATTGTGGTCGGCGCCGATTTTTCTGAAGCCAAGGGCCTGAACAGAGAGCTAATCAGATTCCTGAAAGCTAAGGGGGCTACGGGTCTGTAAATGATGATGCGTCGGTCTCAATGACAGCAAGAAAAGCAGGTGGAAGTCTGCTTACTTCTCAGGCAAGCGGGTCGTCACGAGATATGAAAGGCAAAGACAAGATCGTTTTTATGTTTGTCAGTTTTTCAACTTGTGGTCTGATTTACTATTCTTGGTTAGTGCATCTTCCGTTGAGGTGAAGGGCCGACGGGCTGTAAAGGAAGGCATTCCGTTTGAATTCGAACGGGTCTCCGGCGCATCAGTCCGGGTTCCGCAGTGGAAAAGTGACGCTGTGAACGAGGGGCAAACCTTGCGCAACGAAGACAACGCTTTTCTACCCCTGAGTTCGGGACAAATCTCGCTGCTGTGCGAATTTTGTCAGAGTAGTAAGGCGTTGTACCAAGCGGCAGAAAAGACTTTGAAACAGTACGCCTGGGTGTCTTCGCCGCTCCAGGTTCGCCCCTCGCTCATGTTCAACTGCGGAATTCGGGATCAGTCCAGCGAGTTTATGAAGCCGCGCTCAAGCGCACCAGCGAACAGACGCAACTAAGAAAATTGCTCTCTTATCTTTCCTGGCCTTTTGAGTTGCGTCCTTACGTGTCCCGCTCGCTCGTCGGTCCCAACTCGCCGGTGCACCAGGGGACGAAGGCTTTCATTTTGCACGTCGCCCCATTGGTCTTCAGTTCTCTCTCGAAGATCGAGTGGATCTCGCGGTCTTCGTCCTCGTATTCGATCTGCCAGCCGCCCTCCTTCATGCTCCGGTCGGCGCCCTCTCCGCCGCCGCCCTTGGGGGTCCTGAGACCCATATCGCCCGGTCTGAGGGCCAGGTAGCGCGCCCGGGTCGTCCCGGAGTTGAAGTGCTGGTGAGTGCAGTTGTCGCTGGGAACGATGACCATGGAGCCGACCTGCCAATCGCACTTGACCATGTCGGAGCGATCCTCTTTGGTCCAGACCAAGGAGTACCCGGCGGTGCCGCTGAGCAGCACCAAGTGCGCGCCGGGGCCATGGCGGTGGCCCTTCTTGTACGTGCCGATGGGAAACTCGGAGATGTGGCTCTTCGTGTTATTGTTGGCCATCTCCAGCATGGCGTTGACGCCGCCTGCGCCGCGCTCCTTCCATCCATATAAGAGCATGTCCGGCGCGTTGGCGATGAAATTGGACTCCCAAACGCGCCGGTTGAAGAGCTTACCCTTGCCGCTGAAGTAATCTTCCTCGCCGGCGTAGCGGCCGCTAAACATGTGATCGCAGTTGAAGATGAATTCGTTGTCCGCGAACAGCCGCATCATCGGCGGGGCGCTGGTCACCGCGATGTAGCGGGCCGGCTCGTTGCCGCTGCCGTTGAAGTTCTGGTACCAGGTGTTGAGGGGAATGGAAAAGAGGCTGCCGGCGGTCCACTCAAAACTGCTCTTGCGTTTGTCATCGTGCCAGATCGTCGTTGCGCCGCGGCCAGAAACCACATAGAACGTAAGCTCGTACATATGGTGCTCCGGCTCAGACTTGCCCCCAGGCTTGATCTCGACGACGTGACAGTCGTTGGGCATGTGACGGTTGGCGATGTGGATGACCGCGCCCTTGCCTCCCTTGCGTTCCCACGGCCCCAGCTCGATTTTCGCTAAGCTGGGGAAATAATATTTTTCGTAAACTTTCACGCCTTCTTTTTTCAGCCATTCCGCGTAGGGATCGGACTTCAGGTAGTCCTTCAGGCCTTCCTTGGGGGTTTCCGCGACTTTCATGTCGGTGCCTAACATTACCACGGTTGCAGTCCTCCTCTAATAAAAATGATCGGAAATCGGGATTGCAGTTTCGCGCCCATTTGAATTAACCGCTATGGGACCGATTTGTCAACGAGCGGAACAAAGAGGGATAGGGAGGCGGTTATGGGTGCCGTGCCTGGGAGTCCAAGCGATCGTACGCCCAAGCTGAAAGATCAGGTGCTCGTGCGGGGGACAGAGAGACCCGGCTACTTCCGGTAGCGCATGCGCGTGCCGTGGGTGACGGAGAGAATGATCTCTTCGGGCGCCAGTTCGGCGGGGAAGTAGGCGCCGGAGATGCGGGCGCTGTTGAGGCTGGCGCCTTCGAGCCAGGCCTTGGAAAAATCGATGCCGCGCAGGTCCGCGGAGCGAAAATAGCAGTTACTGAAATCGATTCCGGTCGCGTCGATGCCTCTCATATCCAGGTAACGCAGATCGCAGGAGATGAGTTGGCAGTTCTCCAGTTCGGACTTGCGCCGGTTGAATTCTTTGACGTTGCCGTCGCGCAGGAGCTGATAGAGCGGATCGTCGTGGTTGAGCGGTTTGAGCGCCATGATGGCCGATTCCAATTCAAATTTTGGGTCTCAAGTACCCTCAAATCCGAGGATCGGCACTAAACCGAAGTTCTTAAATTCTTTTCCCTGCGAAAACGCTCCAGAGCGAGGCGAATCAGCCGGTCGATGAGACGGGAATAGGAGATCCCGCTCGCTTGCCACAATTTGGGATACATGCTGATCTTGGTGAAACCCGGTATGGTGTTGATCTCGTTGACGATAACCTCGCTGCGACCACGCAGAAAAAAATCCACGCGCCCCATGCCCTCGCAGCACAGGACCTTGAAAGCTTCAAGTGCAAGCTTTTGAATCCGCGTGACCACTTGCTTCGGCAAACGGGCGGGAATAATCAGTTGCGCGCCTTTATCGTCAAGATACTTGGCATCGTAGGAATAGAAATCGTGGCTCGTGATGATCTCTCCCGGCAACGATGCGACGGGTTTTTCATTTCCCAGGATCGAGCATTCGATTTCTCTGCCGAGGATACACTCTTCAAGCAAGACTTTGTTGTCGTAGCGGAAAGCTTCTTTCAGCGCGCGAGCGAGTTCTTTTTCAGTCGTCACCTTGCTGATGCCCACCGATGAACCGAGGTTGGCGGGTTTGACGAAAAGCGGCAGGCCGAGCGCGCGCTTAACGGAAGCGAAATTAATCCGGCCCGACTCGCTGCGCTTAGAAACCAGGAATTTCGGTATGGGAATCTTCGCTTCTCTGAGCAACCGCTTCATCACGTCTTTGTCCATGCCCACGGCGGAGCCGAGCACTCCCGCGCCGACGAACGGCAGGTTGGCGAGCTTCAGCAATCCCTGAACCGTGCCGTCCTCGCCGAAGGGTCCGTGGAGCACGGGAAAAACAACGTCCACTCGGCCCAAGGCGCGGTGCGGCGCGAGCCGGATCATCGGCGTCGCGGTCGATCCCGGCAAGACCGCCGCGGCCTTGCTTCCGTCTCGGAATTCAACCCGCGACGGTGGCGATTCGCGTAACAGACGCGCGCCCTCGTCGATAAACCAGCGCCCTCGCTTATCGATGCCGATAGCCACGATCTCATATTTTTTTCTGTCCATCGCGGCGGCGATGTTTCTGGCCGAAATAAGCGAGATCTCGTGCTCGGCGGATTGCCCGCCGAAGAGTATCGCAACGCGCAGCTTCTTTTTCATTCGTCGTGCTTCCGAGAGCGAACCGAGGATCGAGGATGGAAGATCGAGGATAGAAGGGGGAAAATCGATCCTCGATCCTCTATCCTCGATTGATTTGCGTCAACTCACGACTTCTTCCCCGCCGCCGGCGCCTGTTGCTCAACGACCTTCACCACTTTGCCGGGGTACGATCGCTTGTCGAACTGCAAGACGAAATATTTCGCTTTGACCGGATCGCCTTTGTTGTCGAATTCGATCGACCCGGTGACGCCTTTGAACCCTTTGATATTACGCACGGCGGCGGACACGTCCGCACGGCTCGGCTTTTTGCTCGGATTCGCTTTGAGCCACTGCTCCATCGCTTTGATCCCGACGAGCGTGGCGTCGTAGCCGTACAGGCCGAATGCTTCGATGTCCTTGCCGAAACGCTGCTTATATTTCTTCGCGAAAGCAGCGGTCTCCGGGGTCGCATCTCGCGGCGGCGCGACGCTGGTGTAGTAGCTCCCGACCGCGGCCGCGCCAGCAATTTTCACCATTTCCTCCGAGTCGACGCCGTCCGGCCCCATGAAAATGGCTTTGACACCTTTCTCGCGCATCTGCTTGAGCAATAGTCCACCCTGGTGGTAGATGCCGCCGAAGTAGACCAACGCCGGATTTTTCGCTTTCATCGGAATAATCATCGGCGCAAAATTTGCGCGCTCCTCGGTGCCGTCGAAGCCCAAAACATTCATGCCGAGTTTCTTGGCTTCATTGCGGAAGCTTTCGGCTACACCCTGGCCATAGGTCGTCTTGTCATGAATGATGTAGACAGATTTCGCTTTCAACTCTTGAGCGGCGAACCGCGCGCCCACCGGACCTTGCACGTCGTCACGGCCGCAGACGCGGTTGACGTTCGGATAACCGCGGTCGGTGATTTCGGTCGCCGTGTTCGCCGGCGAGATCATTACCAGCATAGCGTCTTTATAAACTTCGGACGCCGGCAGGGCGACGCCGGAGTTGAAATGACCGACAATGACCAAAACATTGGGATCGGCAACCATGTTGCGCGCGTTGGCGACGCCGACTTCCGCTTTCGCCTGATCGTCTTGGGGAACAAGCTCCAGATCATACCCCATCGCCTTGAACGCTTTGACCGCTTCCTCGACGGCGAGTTGCGCGCCGAGCTTGATATGCTCGCCGAGAGCGGCTTGCTCGCCGGAGAGCGGCGCCTGAACGGCGATTTTGATCTTGCCCTTTTGCGCCCAGGCGGCGACCGGAGCCGTCACGAAGAATGAAAACAGCAGAACCGAAAGGATTCGTCGCGTCACGTTACTCTCCTCCTTGTGAGAAAAATTTACGCGAACCAGGCGGCCCAGTCAATGCAAATATGCGTTTGCCTCAAAGTCCATTGACAGCGGGTGTCAGGGGAGGCTACCCTTGCCGCCATGATCATTAGCGTCGGTGTCGATCTTGCAGAAGTCGAACGCATCCGAAAAGCGCTGGAAGACCCGCGCATCGGCATGCGCTTCCGCGACCGCGTATTTACGCCCAAGGAAATTCAATACTGCGAGAACAAACGGCGCGGGCGCTATGAGAGTTACGCCGGCCGCTTCGCCGCCAAGGAAGCGGTGATGAAGGCGCTCGGCCGGGGCTGGGGCGCCAACGTCGCTTGGCTGGACATCGAAGTGGCGCGGGCGCGCAGCGGCAAGCCGGAGATCATCCTGCATGACAAGACCGCCCGCCTCGCCGAGGAGTTGGGCATCCGCCGCTGGGCGCTCTCGATCACGCACACGGCCCAGCATGGCATGGCCTACGTGGTCGCCGAGGGGGAATAGGAACGTTCAAAGTTCCAGGTTCAAGGTTCAATGTTGAACTCGGCACATGGAGTCCGAAACCTTGAACGTTGAACTTTGAACCTTGAACGTCTATTGCCCGCCTCGTCCCTTCGCCGGCAGCAGAAACAGAATTCCCAGCGCCCAGACGCCGAAGAGGAGTCCGGCGATGGTCCATGGAATTTGTCGCCGCCCGCTGTGGCCGGCGACGACGCGGCACAGTACGGCGTCGAGAAGGTGAACCATCGACGCCGTGCGCAGCAGCGTCGCCGGTTCCATTTCCGGCCTGACCACAAGAAGTCCGGTGAGATAACCTACGATCTGATAAAATTCCACTGCGGCTCTTGACGCTTCCTTCTTCCAGCGAATATACTTGGTCTCCGCGAAAATGGGAACATCGCCATGGCGGTAAAAACGATTCAATGGAAAAATGACCGGGTCGTTATGCTCGATCAGCGGCTCTTGCCGCACAAAGAGGTGTATCGGGTCTGCCGCGACTACCAGGACGTGGCGCAGGCGATCCGCGAGATGGTGATTCGCGGCGCGCCGGCCATCGGCGTTGCGGCGGCCATGGGTGTCGGTTTGGGGGCCGCCAAGGCTAGCGAGAAATCGTTTGACCGCGACTTCGAGCGCATCTTTTTGACGCTCTCCAAAACCCGGCCCACCGCCGTGAATCTATTCTGGGCTCTGGAGCGCATGCGCAAGGTTTACACGGTCAACCGCAGCCGCGGGGTGAACGTAGTCAAACGACTCCTCAAGGATGAAGCCCAGGCGATTTATAAAGAAGACATTGCCGCCAATAAGCAGTTGGGCAAGTTCGGCGCGCAAGTGATGCGCAACGCCCGCCATCTGATGACCCACTGCAACGCCGGGGCGCTGGCCACCGCCGGCTACGGCACCGCCCTCGGCGTGATCCGTGCGCTTAAGGAGTCAGGGCGGGAATTTGACGTTTTCGTCAACGAGGCCCGTCCCGTTCTGCAAGGCGCCAGGTTGACCGCCTGGGAGCTCAAAAAGGAGAAGATTCCCGCGACTCTGATTACCGACAGCATGGCCGGTTATGTGATGCAGACGGGTAAGGTCGATGCCGTCGTAGTAGGCTGCGACCGGGTGGCCGCCAACGGTGATGTCGCCAACAAAATCGGCACCTATACCATCGCGGTGCTGGCCAAGCGGCATGGCATTCCCTTCTATGTCGCTGGGCCGACCTCGTCCATCGATCTCAATTGCCCGTCTGGAAAAGAGATCCCCATCGAGCAGCGCGATCCCAAAGAGGTTTCCCATATGTTCGGCAAGGCCCTGGCTCCCAAGGGGATCAAGGTTTTCAATCCGGCGTTTGACGTGACGTCGCACGATCTCATCTCGGCGATCATCACGGAAAAGGGCGTCATTCAACCGCCGTACCAGCAAAATATCCGCAACCATGTCGGCCATTGAAAAAAAAGCCGAGCTGGAAGCCTATTTCCACGACGCCGGCAAACCGCGGGAGCGCTGGCGCGTCGGCACCGAGTACGAAAAGGTCGGTATCGACCGCAATACGGCCAAGGCGATTCCCTATTTCGGCCGGCGCGGCGTGGAGTTCATCCTCCGCGAGCTGATTGAGCGCTTCGGCTGGGAACCGCAAGAACAAGAAGGCCATATCATCGCGCTGGCGCGCGACAACGCAATGATCACTTTGGAGCCCGGCGGCCAAATTGAGCTCAGCGGCGAGCCCTGTGAAAGCATCCACTGTACCCACGCCGAATTCACCCGGCATATCCGCGAGTTGTTGGAGGTCGCCGAACCCCTCGACATTGTGTTCCTCGGCCTCGGCATGCAGCCGGTGAGCCGCTTGGAGGAGATCGAGTGGGTGCCGAAAAAGCGCTACCGCATTATGGGACCCTATATGCCCAAGGTGGGAAGCCTCGGTCAGCGCATGATGAAGCAGACCGCCACGGTGCAAGCCAACATCGATTTCCTCGACGAGAAAGACGCGATGGCGAAGTTCCGCACGGGCATGGGTCTCGCGCCGATCCTCGTCGGCATGTTTGCCAATTCGCCGATCTCGGACGGGCAACTGAACGGCTATCGCAGCTTCCGCGAGCATATCTGGACCGACACCGACAAGAGCCGCAGCGGGCTGCTCAAGTTCGCCTTTTCGCCCGAGGTGAGCTTCGCTCATTACGTCGAATACGCCCTCGACGTGCCGATGTATTTCATCATACGGCACCATGATTATATCGACATGACCGGCGTGACGTTCCGCCAGTTCCTCGAGCGCGGCCACGACGGCGAGCGAGCGACCCTCGAGGACTGGAACGATCACCTGACCACGCTTTTTCCCGAAACCCGGATCAAACGTTACATCGAAGTGCGTTCGGTCGACAGCCAACCGCCGGAGTTGATGCTGGCCCTGCCCGCGCTCGTCAAAGGCGCGTTCTACGACGCCGATTGTCTGCAAGCCGCCTGGGATCTGGTCAAGGACTGGAGCTGGGATGAGCGGATGCAAGTCTATCTCGATTCGCACCGCGACGCCCTGGCGGCGCGCATCCGCCGCTACTCGTTGTTCGATCTGGCCAAGGAATTATTTCAAATCGCCTGGGAGGGATTACGGCGGCAAAATGCGCCGAATGACCTAGGCGAGGATGAAACGATTTATCTAAGTTCGCTCAAAACTCTTCTGTTCCAGGGTAAATGTCCCGCCGATGTCCTGATAGAGAAATGGGAAGGGGAGTTGCAGCAGGACATCAAGAAGCTCATCAGCTATAGCGCCTACAAGCTGCCGTGACCCGCGCCGCCGACACGCAAAGATCGCGGAGTGGGGGAGTTATCAAAGTGGGTATTCGCCTCGGTCTATCGCAGATTCGATCTTCTCGACTTCTTCGTCCTCTTGTCGGATAAATGCGACGAAGGAGGGGTGATTCTTGACCGATTCCAAATATCTCCAGTCCACAAGAACTCGCCATGCGTACCCATATGAGAATCTTGATAATACAAGCCAAGCGAGCGTTTCATCCACTGCGTCAACTCCCTTTACGAAAGCGGTGGCGGACGCCATGAGTGGCTCGATCCAAAAACCGAGTGGCGAAGGTCGCTCGGGAGGCTCCCATTCCCAGTCTAACCACATTTGTCTCATCTTTTCCGGACGCAACGTTTTGGGACTGAACGGGAATCGTGAGGACGCGACTTCTTTCAGACCGTTAGGCAATCGAACTGCGTCCAGAGCCTGAGAAAGTGCGGGCCGCCTCTCCTTTGCAGGAGGTTTCATCATCTCAATGACAGTAGACTTGTAAAGCCGACCGTATGATTCAGGCACTTCATTGAACATCCGCCAGAAAAAGCGCCTCGGGTTTGAGTGCTCCTCAGCTAAAAAATCAAATCTACTAGCGAGCATTTCAAGTTGGCTCTTGTCTGCGTCCGAGATCACGTTAACGCTCCACGGAGTATCGTAACCTTGCATCTGAATCGCAGCAATCAAGCTGTCTAGGAAGACGGTAGCGTGAGGGCCATAGGCCGGCCCCTCGTGAAGGTCTCTATATCTACGCAATGCAGTTCGCAGGTGGTCTGAGTAAGATTCTTCAGAAGGCACAGAGCCCAAGACGCGGAGTTGAAAGAAAAGTAAACGAATGGCCCAGTCAGATTTGATCTGGTTGTCTTCGGCCTTCAATTGAGCAGTCAGTTTCCAGGCTCTTCTGAAAGGGCGGTCGGAGTTCAGTCGATACGCCGAAACGGCTGCGGCCAGACTGATCGACTCAACATCATCCCAGCCAATGCCGCGTTCCTTTCCGGTGGGCAAAGAGGTCATGGTGCAGGCTGAAGGAAACAACGCCAAAAAACCAAACGGCGGGAAACTGTACCGGCGTGTTTCGAGACGATTTGTATTAAGTCGTTTCGCGACTTCGTGCGCGACAATCAGCAGGGTATCCGCTTCCCCGCGCAGCGCATCCATAGCCAGATGACGAAGCTCTCGTTCCGACCCGCCCTCCCTAAACTCTCCAACCAAGCCTGCTACATCAGGCGCAAGCTGCTCGTATGCCTTGGATATGGGTTCTTTAGGTTCCTGGATTACAAACACAGTCTCGTTAATGGCCGCCGCAGGGTGGTAGGGCACACTAACCACATGGTCCGTATGCAATTCTTTCTCTAGAAGGTTAACTTGTGCCTCCGCCTGTCGCGAATACCAAACCGGAACAGGGCCGGCAACGACAAGGAATGGTTTTGCTTTTTCAGAATTAAGAAGACCTGCTTTCTCCATGAAGTAGCGAGTGCCATAGATATTCTGACGATTTAATCCCGCGCAGATGACCAGAGCATCGCAAAGCGGGCCGATACACAATCCGGATATCTCATTTAGCCCGGTCCGAGAATCAATCAATACTATGTCGTATGCAGCTTCAACATGGTCACGCATTGTGAAGAGCACGTCTCCGGTGGCCCGGAAGCGTGCGCTCAAAAGATATTTTCGGACGTGGTCGCCGAAGCGATGCCGCGGCCCATCTTTTGCGAAGATACCGGTCAGATCGAGCTCGTCCATTCTTCTAAGGTAATCGTGCGTCGGTTCGGACTCCGGTGGCTCTTCCGCTTCTATCGGTTCGAGCGTTGCCGGCAGCAGATCCAGACGACCGTTCCGGTAAGGGATTCCCTCGTCACCTTTCTCTACCCACTCAGGCGGCAATTTAATGTTTACGACGTACTCAGCAAGGGAACGGGGAAATTGTCGTGCGCGCTCGCCAGATTCTGCGCTTTGGAGCGAGCGCTTAGCGTGAAGAAGCAGATCGAGCGCATCGTGTTCGACTATAGGGGGACGGTCGCGGACGATGTCTGCAAAAAAATGTGTCATACCCGGCGCTTCTAAGTCAAAATCAATCATCAAAACACGCCAGCCATCCCGCGCAAGGATGTGAGCCGTGTTGACGAGGGCCATGGTTCGTCCGACACCGCCCTTGTATGAGTAAAATGTCACGACTTTGGTCATGTCTTTAGTTCTCTACACGCCGGCGAGAACGTATTCGGCTCTCTGTCCCGCCCCCGTGATCGCTCCCCACAATGCCTCTCGCGAATATTTCTCTTCAACTGAGTCTGAAAACACGACGCGTGAACCGTTCTCACGGAGCGCATGGTTTATAGCCTCCTTCAGATCCGTCGGGAATGACTCGCCTGATGACTTCAGAATTCCCAGTACAGCCTTTTCACTCTCTGTCTTGAGTCCCGTGAACAGCATCTGGTTGAGTTCAAGCACTCGTTCCTCTGCCGGACAAGTGCGCCACCAAGATTTCATGTGTGCGACTTGATCTTCGAAAGAGCGACATAGGCCAGCAAGTGCGAGAGTGGCGTACTGCGAAATCTTGAGAAGAGCCTGCCACACCTTTTTTGACGCGGCAGACGGGAGACCGGGAGATTGGACCGCGGCAGCGTAAATTATCTCCTTTGTCCTTTCGATGCCGCCCCAATGCTTCTCTGCGCGCACCGGGGCTTTCGCGATCTGGGCCAACTGGTCTGTAAACCACGGGCTAGTATCTGGAATTCGAACTTGCTGGCACAGCCGCAGTGTGTTGCTGAAAAACGGAGGCAGGTCAGGAGCGCGCTTAGCGGACTGATCGAGAAACGACAGGATCGCCTTGGAAACCAACGAGGATGCCGGATGAGCGAGGCCAGCGTCGCGGAGCAGTCCGACGACCAAGGCGTCTGGGTCTTCATCAACTCGCTTGTCCAAAGGCACAAAGGGATCATCGCCAGACAGACGTCTCGCGAGCCACGTCTTCACCCAGCGAAGACCGGCCTCTTCGATGCACTGAGGGTCGATTGTCCCATCGTCTCGGAAAGTCAGCTTGAATTCCTTCTGCTTCATAAGGTCATTCTCCCAACTAATCTAGGCGCACTATCGATCACGCGCAAGGGTGCGTTCTCGTGAACGATTTCAGGCTGGGATTGTTGACCACCCAAAGGGCGCGTCCATCCCCAAAGCGTGTGGCGTTCCGCCGGGTCCGGTGCGACCTCGGGCGCTGGCTGGAACAGATGAAACCACCCGGCATCAGCTACCGTGGGGAAGCGATAGCCTCGCACCGAATCCCTTTGGTACGAGAACTCGAATAGTATCTCCTCGCCAGCACCCACGCGTAGCAAGACTGGTAGCGCGAGCGCATCCGCCAAAGCTCTGGCGGCATCGCGTGGCGCAGTACCATCGTGTTCGAAGGTGGCAAACACTGCGTTGGAGCGTGCCAGCATTTCAGCGTCGGTTAGGCGAGCAGCGCTCCAATAAACCGCGATGCGGTTGAACGCGTCCTCGACAGACATCAATCCCGAGTCGAAGTCTCGCCGAGCCATCTTGCCAAGCATCCGCTCCACCATAGTCGCGACCAATGTCTTGCTGGCGGAGTACCGTATAAACCCGGCAGGGAAACTCGCTTGCTCAACGCCCAAGCCTTTCAACTCGAAACCTGAACAAGCTGAGGAGTAGCCGGTCCGACGTTGGAACTCCGATGTCGCTTTTAAATGCGCCTGCCCGCACGCCTTGAGAAAAGTAGCGAGCTCGTTTGGATCACCGAAATTTCCAGCACCCACAAGATGGCATTCATCGCGCACGTTAGCCAATAGGCGGGCACTGTCCAGTTGAGGCTCGTTGATATCGGAAAGCCACGTCTCAAATTCCGTGAGACGCTGTTGGTCTGGCCTCGGTAGACTACCCTGAGCGAGTGTATACAGTTGCGATGCCATGGACGCTTTAGTTGAGAGGGAGGGTATCCGACTACGTAGCTTAGTGTCAACTTCAGATGATTCCTTCTATCCAGGTTCCAGTAAGAAGGCTTCTCAAAAAAGGAAAGGCGTCCCGACATTGTGCCTACAAGCTGCCCTGAATCTCCCCGACGATGCGTTGGTGATCCAGCAACGCTAGCCGCTTCGCTATTTCCGTTTCATCGCCGCCGGTAAATGCCCTCAGCCGCCTGTTCTTTAGTTGGGTAATTCGCCGGTAACTTTCCTCGACTCTCGCCCGTACGGCTGGGTCTCGTTCCGCTTCGGTACAAAGAAACTCGTGGACGCGCATCGCTTGGGGCAGCTCATGGCAGAATAGCAACACCTCGATACCGGCGCGGACAGCTAGGCCGGCTGCCTCTTCGTCGCCGTAACTGGCGCCGATCGCTTTCATTTCCATGTCGTCGCTAAAGACGACGCCATCGTAACCCAAATCCTGGCGCAGCAGCCCGGTGACGATTCTCTCCGATAGGGTCGCGGGAAATTCCGGGTCCAGTGCGCGATAGAGAACGTGCGCGGTCATCAGCGTTTCGATTCCTTGCCGGCAGGCGTGGACAAACGGCGGCAGCTCGACGACCTTCAATTCCGCAAGGGATTTTTCCACGATCGGCAGAACCAGATGCGAGTCTTTGTCCGTGTCGCCATGACCGGGGAAGTGCTTGCCGCACGGAATGATGCCGCCTTCACTCAGACCACGAACGATCTCCCATCCGAGGCGGATCACTTCGTTTGGATCGGCGCTGAGCGAGCGATCCCCGATGACGAGGTTGCTGGGATTCAAATGAACATCCAGGACGGGAGCGAAGTTTAAGTTTATGCCGGCCGTGGAAAGCTCGCGCGCCGTCGCCAATCCCACCTTGTAGGCGAGCTCGACGCTTCCTGTGCGGCCCAGAGCGGCTGCGGGTGGGACGTGTGTGAATGGCGGCGGCAGACGATGAACCCTGCCGCCTTCCTGGTCGATGGCGATGAAGGGCGGAAACTCTGTTCCAGTTTCCCAGAGTTCGCGGCAGAGCGAAAGGATTTGCTTCGGCTCACGGCAATTGTGGGCGAAGAGAATGAAACCGCCAAAGCCGCACTGTTCGATGATCAATCGCTCGTCCCGGCTCAGCGCCTCGCCCTGAACGCCGATCATGAACATCTGTCCGACTTTTTCTCTTAACGGGGTCACCTTTGTATCTTATAACACGCGGCGCAATAGTGCAGAAATCTCGTCAGTTGGAAGTTAACGACGCGGCACGAGTGAGCTTCTCTTCCAGGTCTGCTCCTCGCTTATGCCGGCCCTGCGGTTCAATTGCGGAATCCAGGTTCAATATGACCCGCTGCCGGACGGGGCGATGAACTCTTGGGTTGCGAGTGTGAATCAATTGTGGATAACATAAAAGTGGCGGCGCACTCTTAAGTCGACGAAAGCAGTAAGATGACACTCGTTTGAAAGAGTCTACTCCGCATGGCTGATCCTGATCTGACCCGCCTGCGCTCGATCCTCGCCGAGTTGGCGCCTCAAGGGCGCAGCGCGCTCTTGCCCGCGTTGCACGCGGCGCAGCGGCTCTATGGCTGGCTCTCCGAACCGGTGGCTGCGGCAGTGGGCTGCGCCCTGGGCGTGCCGCTCGCCGACGTGTGCGGCGTCATCGATTTCTACGCGATGTTCTATCGGCGGCCGGTGGGGAAAACCGTCGTGCGCGTGTGCCGCGCGCCGGTTTGCGCTATTGCCGGGGGCGACGCGGTGGCGGACGCGCTCTGCCGCCATCTGAAGGTCGCACCGGACGAAGTCAGTTCGGATGGTGATTTCACTGTAGAGCATGCGCCGTGTTTGGGCTTGTGTGATCAGGCACCGGCACTGCTTGTCGGCGAAACCGCGTTAGGCCATGCCGCTCCCGAACAAGCAGCCGAAATCTGTGCTCGAAGCCGGGAGAGAACGGTGGGTTTTGTCGGCGGCGATATCCGCAGCCTCACGGCCAATTGCGGTGACGGCCATCCTACGTCTCTCGACGAATACAGAAATCGGGGCGGCTACGCCGGGCTGAAAAAGGCTTTGACGATGACACCCCAAGCTGTGCTCGCCGAGGTGAAGGCTTCGGGCTTGGCCGGGCGAGGCGGCGCGGCGTTTCCAACCGGCATCAAGTGGGAGGGAGCGGCAAAGGCGCAGGGGCAGCCCAAGTACATCGTGTGCAACGCGGACGAATCCGAGCCCGGAACTTTCAAAGACCGCATTCTCATGGAAGAGGACCCACACCGCACCCTCGAAGGCATGATCATCGCGGCCTACGCGGTCGGCGCCAGCCGGGGTTTTATCTATGTTCGCGGCGAGTTTCCTCACGCGTTCAAAGTCATGGGCGAGGCGGTGGAGGAAGCGCGGCAGGCGGGCGCGCTCGGCAAAAATATTTTTGCCACCGGATTGGACTTCGATATCGAAATGCGGCTCGGCGCCGGCGCCTATATTTGCGGCGAAGAAACCGCGCTGCTCGAATCCATCGAGGGCAAGCGCGGCTTGCCGCGCATCAAGCCGCCCTTCCCCACCACCCACGGGTTATTCGGCAAGCCTACCGTGATCAACAATGTGGAAACCTTCTGCAACGTCCCGCTAATCCTCGAACGGGGCGCGGCGGAATATCGAAAAACCGGCACCGAGAAGTTGCCCGGTCCCAAGCTCTTTTGCGTGTCAGGCCAGGCGCGCAGACCGGGACTCTACGAGGTGCCGTTCGGCGTCACGCTGCGCCATCTGCTGTTCGATCTCGCCGGCGGGCTCAATCCAGGACGCAAGCTTCAAGCGGTGCTCATGGGCGGCGCGGCGGGCGCATTTGCCGTCGAGAAAGACCTGGACGTGATCTTGTCATTCGAGCAATTGAACGCCGCGGGACTGCCGCTCGGCTCCGGCGCCGTCATGGTTTTCGACGATACGGCGGACATGCGCGAGGTGCTGAAGCGAACCGCCCATTTCTTTGCCGACGAAAGCTGCGGCAAATGCTATCCCTGCCAGCTCGGCACGGTTCGCCAGTATGAAATCCTCGACCGGGTCGCTTCCGGACATGCTCGTGCCGGCGACCGGGAGCGCTTATCCGACGTGGGCGGCGCGATGATCGACGCGTCGCTCTGCGGCCTCGGCCAGACCGCCGCGGCGGCGGTCTGGAGCGGAATGAAGCTATGGCCGGAGTTTTTTGATGGGCAAAAATAGCAGTCTCGTGTTCGTGACTCGTGCCGGTATTTCAGGCGATCACGCAGCACGAGCACGATTTTGTCGCGAGAAAGTTCATGGCTGACGTCACACTTACAATCGACGGCGACTCCGTCGCCGTCCCCGCAGGGACGACGATTCTCAAGGCCGCAAATCAGCTCGGCCGCAGCGTTCCGACCATTTGCTATCACGACCACTGCACGGCGAACGGTCTCTGCCGTATCTGCGTGGTCGAGGTCGACGGGATCAAGCCGCTGGTGCCGGCCTGTTTGACGCCGGTGCATGAAGGCATGAAAGTCACCACCGCCAGTGCCAGAGCCGAGCGCAGCCGCCGGACTATTCTCGAGCTGCTTGCCTCCGCCGTGGACCTCTCTCAGGCACCGGAGATCGACAAATTGATCGGCGACTATCGCGCCGACCGCGCGCGCTTCCCCGACGCCGAGCGGCGCGAGCATCCGATACTCGACGACAACCCAATGTACCATCGCGATTATTCCAAGTGCATTCTCTGCTGGCGCTGCGTTCAGGTCTGCGCCGACGACGCGCAGTTCACCTACGCCATCAACTTCACCGGGCGCGGCTTTGAGACGGCCATCGGCACCTTTTTCGACAAGCCTATGCCGGAGACCACCTGCGTATTTTGCGGCCAATGCGTCGGAGTCTGTCCCACTGGGGCGCTTAAGCCCAAGCGCGAGGCGCTGTTGGAGCAGGAACTGAGCCCGGATGAAATTATGCGAGCGATCGAAGGTGGGACAAAATCGCGCGGGAAGCCGCGATGATCACACCGGATCGCATCGTCCCGACCACCTGCCCCTACTGCGGCGTGGGATGCAGCCTCGAGCTGCACATCAAAGACGACTATATCTACAAAGTGACCTCGCCGTTTGACGGCATCGTCAACCGCGGCAACTTGTGCGTCAAGGGACGGTTCGGTTACGATTTCCTGTACAACCAGGACCGGGTGACGGCGCCGCTGATCCGAAAGAAAGCTCAGGCGCCCGGCGCGCGCACCCAGGCCTTCGACCGCGAGCAGTGGCGTCAAGTCTCCTGGGACGAAGCCCTCGACTACACCGCCGACCGGCTGGTCGAGATCTACAAACGCGACGGCGCGGATGCCATGGCGGTCTACGGCTGCGCCAAGGCGACCAACGAGGACAACTACCTGCTGCAGAAACTTTACCGCGCGCTCTTCCGCACCAACAACGTCGATCACTGCACCCGGTTGTGCCACGCCGCGTCGGTGGTCGCGCTGCAGATGGCGCTCGGCTCCTCGGCCATGAGCAACACCGCCGCCGAGGTGATTCACAGCGACGTGTTCCTGGTGACCGGCTCCAACACCGCCGAGACCCATCCGATCATCGCCCTGCAAATGAAGGCGGCGATAGAAAAACACGGCGCCAAGCTCATCGTCGTGGATCCCCGGCGGGTGGAGATGGTGAATTGGTCTACCCTCTGGCTGCCCGAGAGGCCGGGCACCGACGTGCCGGTCTTTTCCGCGATGGCGCATGTTATCATCGAAGAGCGACTCTATAATGAAAATTTCGTCCGGCGGCGCACCGAAGGTTTTGAGGCGTTCTCCAGCTCCATGAAAAAATTCACGCCGGAATACGCCGAGGCGATCTCCGGCGTCGACCGCAAGCTGATCGTCCAGGCCGCGCGGATGTACGCGGCGGCCAAGAACGCGGCGATCTATTGGGCGCTCGGGATTCCCGAGCACGCTCACGGCACCGACAACGCGATGGCGCTGATTCATCTCGCGCTCCTCACCGGCCACATCGGCCGCCGCGGCACCGGTCTCAATCCGCTGCGCGGGCAAAACAACGTGCAGGGTGCCTCGGATTCCGGCGCCATGCCCTGGCACTATCCCGGTTATCAGCGGGTCGATGACGATGCGGCGGCGCGCAAGTTCGAGCAGGCGTGGAACATCGAGCCCGGTGCGCTGAATCGCCAGCTCGGCCTCACCACCACCGAGATCATGAGCGCGGTGAGGCCGGGCGGCGTGCGCACGCTGCATATCATGGGCGAAAATCCCATGATGTCTGAACCCGACCTAAATCATACGCGACATATGATTGAGCAGTTGGAGTTCCTGGCGGCGCAGGACTTGTTCATCAATGAATCCGGCGCCTATGCCGACGTCTTTTTGCCGGCAACTTCCTGGGCGGAGAAGGAGGGCACGTTCACCAACACGGACCGGCGCGTCCAGCGCGTGCGCAAGGCGCTGGCGCCGCGCGGCGATTCCAAACCAGATTGGGAGATTGTTTGCCGTCTCGCCGAGCGCATCGAAAAGCGGCTGGGCCGCCCGCAGTCGGCCTTCTGGTCTTACGCCGGCCCGTCGGCAGTCCTCGAAGAGATGGGGCGCGTTGTCCCTGAGTATGCCGGCGTGAATTACCTGCGCATCGAAAAACAGGGCCTGCAAACTCCGGTGTGGGACGACAAACATCCCGGCACGCCGTATCTTTTCAGCGAAACCTTTCCCAGCGGCAAGGGCAAGTTTCATCCGTTGGAATATGTGACTGCGGTGGAGATGCCGGATGAGGCATATCCGTTCATCCTCACCACCGGACGCCTGCTCGAACACTGGCATGGTGGCACGCTCACCCGCCATTCGAAACTCGACGACCTCTATCCCGAGGCGCGCGTGGAAATCAATCCCGCGGACGCCGCCCGCTTGAAGATCGACGACGGCCAAGCCGTGCGCGTTTCGTCGCGACGCGGCACCATCGTCCTGCGCGCCTGGGTGACCACGCGAGCGACCGCGGGCGTGGTCTTCGTCCCCATGCACTTTGCCGAAGCCGCCGCCAACCTGCTCACCATCGACGCCCTGGACCCGAAAGCGAAGATTCCCGAGTACAAAGCCTGCGCTGTGCGCGTCGTGCCCGTCGATATGGAAGAACTAGCGCGGCCCGAGGGAAAGGTGCAGAGGGGAAGATATTAACCCAGGGAAAGCCGAGTGAGTCGCCGGGACCTGGTTGCAAATGTCTAACTTCATGCGCGTCCGGCCACGCAGTAGTTCCTGTAGAATCCATGCTTGACACAAGTTTTTTGCGCCATATAGTAGCCTGCGCGAATCTAAGGAAGCGCTTGAAAATCCGGGGAAACGGAGGATCTAAATCGGATTTAGAAGCTGCAGCTACTCGTGGCGGTTTTCATTGGTAGAGGTTTCGTCCCTGGGCAATCGATTAGAGTGTACGTTGGTCGAAAAGCGTCCGATCGCGCTGACTCCCAAGTGCGACATTTCAGCCGGGAACCGACGCTTCCAGCAGAACTACGGGCCAACATAAGCGAACGGGGGAAATTATGAGGACGCGTATTCTCTTGGCGGATGATCACACTGTATTCGTGGAGGGACTACGGGCTTTATTGGAAACGCAAACCGATCTTGAGGTAATCGGTACCGTTAGTGACGGTCCCAAGCAGTAAAAGTGGCTTTTGAGAAAATGCCCGATTTGGTTATCATGGATCTATCCATGCCCGGCATGAACGGCGTCGAGACTACGCGCCAAATTACCTCGAAGCTGTGCAAGGTCAAGGTGATTTCTCTAACCATGCATTCGGCCGAGCAGTTCGTCAACGCCGCGTTTGAGGCGGGCGCTTCGGGCTATTTGCTCAAAACTTGCCATATCGAGGAGTTGACCAAGGCCATCCGCACCGTGAAGGGCAATCAGTTTTATCTGTACCCGGCGATTGCCGGCACGGTGGTGCGAGGTTTCAGAGATTTTCGGACTAACAGCCGATCCTCATTCTCCCAGTTGACCTCTAGGGAAAGAGAGGTGCTTCAGCTTATTGCAGAAGGCTTATCGACAAGAGCAATTGCGGCGCGCCTCCACGTGAGCGTCAAGACGATCGGCACTCACCGTGAACACGTGATGGGCAAACTCGGACTAGACAGCGTGGCCGGGCTCACCAAATATGCCATCAGGAACGGACTGACGGGCGACGACCCCGATTTTGTTCCTCGTTCATCCGAGCAGTTACGAGTCGCCCGTTAAAGGAGCCATCGGCATCCGGTACACCCTCGCACCACTCCAGACGTCGGTCTGGGGAAGTTCACCGAGCACGGTTTCGTTTGTATCCCGCATAGAGTCCGTTTCGCGCCGAATTTTGAGTACCCCCTCGCAACCATTCCTTTGTTTGCTGCTACTCGAACCTGTCAACTGTCCTAATCCCGCCGCAAAGAAGTCTATCGGTGAAAACCGGAATTTTGGTTTCAAATAGACTGATAGAAAATTCAGGATAGAAAGTTTTTTTATAGGAAGTTTTTAAAAATTAACAAGATCCATGGAGGAAACGGAGTTCTCTACACCACGCCAAAAATTCTTGGCCTCTCAAAAAAAGAAAAGTCGACCAAAATTTTCTTGCAAACACATTTGACGGAATTATAGGAGTCCCTGCGAGTCGAACAAAACCTAAAGTCCACAGCAGGCCATGACGGATGGCCGTGGGGAGACGCCTGTTGCGCAAACGTCACTTTGAATTGCAGAAATCGATTATACGGAACTATGGCGTGGCATGGTTCCTTTTCAGCGGCTATGGGTTCGGGCCGGGCATGGGCAATCATGAGTTGAATGTTTTGACGATGGCAATCAAGGAATCCTGAACCTGTACCCGCCATTGTCCACGCCAGCGCGCTCGCTTCAAACCGAAGCATGTCCCGTGAGCAATGGATGGCTCCATAAAATGCTGGCGGATATTGATCTCTCTTTGGGTGGACAGTTTTTGCGGTCTTTTCTCTTCTTCTCCTCTCGCTCTTCGAGGCGGGCCTCCCGCTCTCTATAGGCCGGGTTGAGATAATACCGGAGCCCTTGGGTATTAACCACCGAGTTACGGGAAGCATCGGGTTCGATCAGACTCGAATCGCAAAATAGCTTTTTCCCGTCTACCAGTCCACCTTCCACACACTGCCAGACAACCCGCTCGAAAAAACTCTCGAACAACTCTACTCCCCAACGCTTTCTCGCCTTGCTGAGTACGCTATGATCAGGGATCTCTGAGTCTAACTCCAATCCCAAAAACCACAGCCAATCTAGCCACTTGGGCAATGTTGGCGGCGTTTTTGAGTTGTCGGGTAGGGGAACTCAAAGCAAGCTCCTTAATCACTCAAAAAAAACTAGACAGTATTCGCGCTTGAGTATAAAATCGCGCCAGTTTCAACGTAGCATCGCAGAATCGCGCATCCAAGGAGATCCGAATGTCCACTGCTGTCAGCCGCCTTCGGGTTGATAAAACGAAGGGCGTCTCCAAGCCGGACAACATGTCCTGGCCGGACTTTCTCACCATGCTGCTGCATATCGGGGCCGAAATCGAGCATGGCTTGATGGTCGAATACCTCTACGCTGCGTATTCGCTCGGGGGCGAGCAGGTTCCGGCAGGCCAACGGGAAAAAGTGCTGCGCTGGCGGGACAACATGCTCGTGGTCGCGAAAGAAGAGATGGGACACCTTCTGACGGTCCAGAACATCCTCACGCTGCTTGGCGCTCCGATGAACCTCGAGCGGAGCGATTTCCCGTGGGACGTGCCGTACTACCCATTCCGTTTCACACTCGAACCGCTCGCGCTGCAATCCTTGTCCTGCTACATCTACGCGGAAATGCCCCAGGACGAGGAAAAGCCCCAGGACCCGGAAAAACCCGAGGAGGTCAAGGGCCGGCAGCTGCCGAAGCGGTACAGTCAGCTCGAGCCTTCGGAAAAGAACCGGATCTTTGAAAACGCTTGCGAATGCGCGAAGGGCGGCAAGACCCACCACGTCGCGACTATTTACAACGAGATCATCAAGATCATTCAGGACCCGGTGTGTATCCCGGACTCCGCATTCCACGAGGAGACGTACGACTATCAAGCCTCCTGGGACGATTGGGGACGCGGTTATCATCCGAACCCAAGGCCGCTGGATGCTCAAGGCAATCCGCTCGAAGTCAAATGGAAGCCGCCGCCTGCTTCTCACCGCCCGGCGAATGTCCTGATCAGCCGGGCGGCTACGCGCACCCAGGCCGTTGCCGCGCTGCGCCAGATCGCCACGCAGGGCGAAGATCCACACCTTATCGTGGACGACTTGGGAGAGCCGTCGCACTACGAGCGTTTTCTGGAACTTTACCAGCAGCTCGAGAAAATCAAATGGTGCCCCACCCGCCGGGTTCCGACCAATCCGACAACCGTGGACACCCCGCAGAACAGGAAGGCGGGCAGTTACATCGTTGCGGAAACGTCGCGGATGTGGGCCCAGCTTTTCAACCGCCGTTATCGCATGCTGCTGACGTATCTCGCCCACACGTTCCGGCTCGCGCGTGTCAGCCGGTCCGACGTTCCGAGCGTTCGCGGCGCCACGATGCATCGCGTCTTCGGCGAGATGTACAATCTCAAGACCATCGCGGGAATTCTCGTGGAGATGCCTCTGTACCCGGACCCGAACGATCCCCGCCGCGCAGGACCGCCCTTCGAAATGCCATACTCGGTAACCCTTCCCCCGACCGAAGTCGACTGCTGGCGCATGCATCGCGACCTGCTGAGCAGTTCGAACGAAATTTGCTCCGGCCTGCTCGCGGGCGCCGATTCGGACGGCAAGCGGTATCTTCAGGCTCTGTGTGACATCGACCGTGAGACTGTGACGTGGATTGACCGAACCCTCGCGGGTTGCGGTCCAAACGAAAGGCATGGCTTGTGAGCATTCGAGAATTGCGCATCCTTCCTCCGCTATCGTTCGCCCGTCTGGGCTCCGCGCCCGATCCGATGGATAACTACACGCTCGAGGACGATCCCGATCGGCCGTTTGGATTTCGTCGGATCAAGCCCGCCGAGACCCTGATCGTCGATGCTGAAACCGGCGAAATTTGCGCGTCGAGAATTCCGAAGAAGATCACGTTCAAACAAAACGGTCGCATTCGTCCGGTCGCTCCGTTTCTTGAGGTATTCGCGCTTACCGAGAACGGCGTGCTCGAACCGCTGACCCTGGATCTGCTGCGGCGCAACAACCTCGACGTTTCCAGCATCTCGTGGTCCGCGTCGGTTGCCAACCGCAAGATCGTGCGGCGCACCAACGATAACCACGATCTGGTGGCGGCCCAGACCGGCTGGTTCTCCAATCACGCGCCGCAGCGGTTGAAGGGATACTGTAAGAATTTCATCTCACCCAAGAGTTTCGTGGATTTCGGGCATGTCCGCTTCATCAAGCCCAACGAAAATTTCCCTCAGATCCGGCTTCGGTTCACCCCTGCGCGCGGCTTGATCTACGGACCGAACTATCACAAGCGCGACCGGGTGACCGAGGGACGCGCCATTTACAACCACAAAAAGAAATGGGCGAAATTCGACGCGACAAAAACGAAAACCGGCAACTTTCAAAACGAAACGCTGCCACCCTCTCTCTTTGCGATCTTTCCGCCCGCGCCGCCGTGGCTGTACGACAACAAAGCCGTCGGCCGCGGCTATCTTGACGATGCCTGCGATGGACTCGTGGAAGTCCGGCTCGCGCTTCCCGGCAAGTCGTTTCTGACCGCGACCGCCCGCATTAGTTCGGGACCGCCGGCCGTGATTCCCGACTCGTATTTCGTTCGAAGCCTGGCCGACGATCTCGAGCAGGCCATCCATGGGCCGAAAGTGCGCGACGATGAACCCCACGAAGTGACACGGGCGCGCGCGGAGGACATCATCCGCCGCGCCTACGAAACCGTGCGCTTCATGAACGTGGCGGTGATGAACGGCAATAACTTCCAGGGCAGGCACGCGCTGCTTCTGGATTCGATGCCGGAAGAAGAGGCTGCCGACACCGAACGCGCGATTCGCCCGATTATCGCATCGGGCACTGTGGACACACTCGCAATCCTTGCCCTGCATGAACAGGTGTACGCGGCACTGAGAGGCGGCGCGGAACCCTGGTTCCTGCGCCTTCTGCGGCAACCGGATGAAGTGGCCGATTATACCGACCGCGGCCGGCGAAAAATGCCGGCACTGATGTGCGGCGCGGACAACAGCTACCTCGCCCTGACTTATCGTCAGATCGATACGATTTGCAAAGCTTCGACACAAGGAGTATTTCCCCCTCAGGACCGGCCCCCCGAACCGCAGAAACTGACGCCGCGCAATCTCTCCGCACAGCTGCACTACGCGGGCGAAGGCAACCCCGTCAGTTCGCGCCCGGAAGCGGCGATCGCCAACTGCTGTCCCGGCCTGGAGTTGGATTTCCGGGCGGTGTGGCGGCGCATGTTCGAAGGCGTCGTACTGCGGGAGTACGACAACCTGGTGGTCGATATCGATCCCGACCTCAAAAACAAAAAGAAGCGCAACCTCCGGGGCCACCGTCTGCTGCGCGTGAACGGAGTCTGCGTCATGACCGAAATGAAAGGGCCGGCGACGTCGGATGTGGATGGATCGATCCTTCTGACCACCAATCTCAATCCTTATGGACTCGCACCGCTCGAATGGTCGAACGCGCTGGCGAAGGTGCTTCATGAATTCAAGGGACGCACCGTCACCTGCGACTTCAGCGCCGAGGAGTCCTGGGACCAGCAACTCCCGTTCAGCGAAGAGCCGAAGAATTACGTGAGTTTCGAGTTCAAGGTACGGCCTTTCTTCGAAGAAAACTCCGCGGTCATTTCGAAAACGCTGGCGGAACCGGGGGAACTGACGCAGGGGCTTTGTTCGCCGTGGCAGAACGATTACCGCGAGTGTTCATGCTACTACTGGGCTTCGGCGCGCCCGGACTACGTCAATGTCGAGGCGTCGCCCACGGGGCTGAGTACCGGAGATAACTGGTTTCAGAAGGAACGGACCGGCAAGTACGTGCCGGACGACTACCGGGACCGCCGCCTGATTCTCTACGACGAGCTCTTCATGCAATGGGAAAAATGGCTTCGCTTTCAGGTCGGCGGGAGGGATGTTCCGGAGGAGAATGAGGAGTAACCGATGAGTCGAGCCGAAGCGCGACACTACATGGAAGCGTCGGCGCCAAGAGCGCCCCAGGTGCACCTTCTTGAAACGGACTCCAGACGCCACCTGTTCGTCGCGGATGGAAGCCGCCTGTTCGACGCCGGCGCGGACTTGTTCGAAGATCTTCGGAAAGCTGCTCTCTCAGGCGTTGCTGAGGTTGAAGCCGTACTGGACCGGTTAGGATTCGGAGCATCGCCGCTGATCGACGATACGCCGCCGGTGCCGCCCCCGGTGCACGCGTTGTCGCTGGCGGTCGCACAGAAGTGCAACCTCGGCTGCGTCTACTGCTACGCGCAACAGGGCCAGTTTGGAGGTGGCGCAAAGAACATGCCGCTGCCGGTGGCTGAAAAGGCCGTGGACATGCTGATCGGTGCTGCCGCACCGGGCGCGCGCCTGAATCTGGCCTTTCTCGGCGGCGAACCTCTGGCCAATCGGACGGTCGTTCAGGCGGCGACAACCCGGGCGGCACGCTTTGCGAAGAGCCGCGGCCTGACGCTGACCTTTTCGATCACGACCAATGGCACGCTGGTGAACGAAGCCGATGCGGATTTCTTCGAAGCGTACGGATTCGCGGTGACCGTCAGCCTGGACGGACCTCGCGAAACGCATGATGCGCTTCGGCCTTACAAAAGCGGCGCCGGAACCTTCGATACCGTCATGCGCAATCTACGGCCGCTGCTCGCCCGCCAGCGCCGGATGCAGGTGTCCGCACGCGTCACGGTGACGCCGGGCAACAACGTCAATCTTCGACGGACACTCGATGATTTTATTGCCGCCGGATTTCACAGCGTCGGTTTCTCGCCGATGTTGAGTTCGCCGAACGGCAACGGCGAAATGCATGCCGCGGATCTGGAAATCATGCTGGGCGAGATGATCGAATGCGGACGCGAATTCGAGCGGCGGTCTTTGGCGGGCGAGCGGTATCCGTTTGCGAACATGTTGAACGCGATGAAGGAGATCAAGCGCGGAACGCATCGCCCCTATCCGTGCGGAGCCGGAGCCGGATATCTTGGCGTATCCGCAGATGGCGACCTCGCGGCCTGTCACCGGTTCGTCGGGGACGCGGAAGGCGCAATGGGATCGCTGTTCACGGGCGTCGATGAGCAGCGTCGGGCCGATTGGTTGGCCGAAAGGCATGTTCACCGGCAACAACCCTGTAACGAGTGCTGGGCGCGCTATCTGTGCGGAGGCGGGTGCCACCATGAAGTGATCCACAGAGGGCGTCCCGCCTGCGACTACATTCGAGGGTGGCTGCACTACTGCCTTGAAGCATATCTTAGGTTGCATTCGTCGTGAGCCGCATCTGCATCATTGGCGCCGGACCCGCCGGGACGACATTCGCAACACGAATGGCGGCCCTTGGCCATGAGACCGTGCTGATTGAGCGCGCGCGCTTTCCGCGCCCGTGCCTCGGCGAATCCCTGAGTGCGGCCGTTCTGCCGCTGCTCGCGTCGATCGGGGCCGCTGCGGCTATCGAGTCCGCCGGCTTTCGGCGCATCGAGAGCGTCGAGAGGAAATGGGAAGCGGACACGGAGATCCGGCGGGATCCCCATGCTGAAGGACTTCTTGTCGATCGCGGGGTGTTCGACGCACTGCTGCTCGAAAACGCACGAAGACACGCCGTTCAGGTTCTGCAACCCGCGTGCGTTCGCGAATGCAGGAGGGATGCGGAGGGATGGAACCTGCGCCTCCAGACGCCCCGGGGCGAGCGCCGACTTCACGCCGAATTTCTGGCGGACGCCCGGGGCCGTTGCAGTAGCGCGCAAAAGCAAACGGAACCGCGGACGATCGCTTTTTACGCTTACTGGGGCGGCCCCCGTCTACCGTCGCAGCCGCGCATCGAAGCGGGAGAAGATGCGTGGTACTGGGGAGTGCCGTTGCCGAGCGGTTTATACAACACGCTGGTATTCGCCGATCGCAGTCAAGCGCGCTCGATGGCAAAAGAGTTTCGCGAAAGAATCATGCGATCGGGATTGATGCGCGGCTGCGACGACGTGCATCTCGTGAGCCCCATCCTCGCCGCCGATGCCACGCCCCGCGTCCATCCGGACTCCGTAACGCCGGACTCGATCCGAGTGGGCGACGCGGCGCTCGCCGTCGATCCGCTTTCGTCCAGCGGGGTTCAAAAAGCGATTCAAACGGCGTTATCCGGCGCGATTGTAGCCAACACGCTGCTGCGGAAACCGGAGCTCCGCGAGGCCGCGTTGACGTTCTATCGGGACAGTATCCGTGACGCGTCCGAACGTCATCGCCGGTGGGCCGCATCGTATTACGCGGAGGTGGCGGCGACTCGGGATCAGCCGTTCTGGCAACGACGCGCGATGAAAACCGCGGTGCCGCAAGCCGCAATGGCGGTAGCTCCGTCACCTGGCGTATCCCTGTCGCTCTCACGGGAAGTGGAATTTGTCGACACTCCATGCCTCGAAGGCGATTTCGTTACACTGAAGACGGCCGTCCGGCATCCCACGCTTGAAGGCCCCGTGGCGTACCTCGGCGGCTGGGAACTGGCTCCGTTGTTAAAGACGATTACATCCGGTATGAGGGGGGAGCAGATTGCTCTATCGTGGTCCTCTCGAATTCCGTTGCAGTCCGCTCTGAAAATGACGGGATGGCTTAGCAAGAACGGGATACTTGTGGAGTCGGGTTTATAGAGGGTGCATATCTGAGACTTGGCCCGGCTATTGAGCGTTGCAGCTAATTGCTCGAGATCTCATGGATCACCCACGGGACGGCGAGGCACAATGGCAATGTCCGCGCTTGAAGAGTTGCTGATCTCGCTCGATCTCCGGCAATACCGTTCGCTCTTTGCCGAGAACGAGGTGGACCTGCGAAGTCTCCAGGTTCTTACCGACGAGGACCTCAAACAACTCGGCCTCCCTTTTGGTCCACGCAAGCGTCTCTTGAACGCAGTCGCCGAACTGAAGCAACGGGAAGCTCAGTCCTCCGTCGGAGAGCGCCGGCAGCTCACCGTTCTTTTCTGTGACATGGTGGGTTTCACCGAACTTGCCGGCCGGCTCGATCCAGAGGTTCTGCAGGGAATCATTCGTGGGTATGAAGACGCCTGCGCCGATTGCATCGTGCGGTATGACGGCTACGTATTCCAGCGGCTCGGCGACGGGATTGTGGCGTTCTTCGGCTATCCCGCTGCTCACGAGGACGACGCGGAGCGCGCCAGTCGCGCCGGGCTGGACATCGTCGACGCGCTGTCGAAGCGGGAGTTTCCCCAGGCCGGCTTGCTCCGGGTGCGCATCGGCATTGCCACTGGAGTCGTGGTGATTTCGACCGGCGAGAAGGGCGCCGTCGGAGAAACCATGGCTCTGGCGTCGCGCCTCCAGGGAATTGCGGAACCCGGCAGCATCTGCGTGAGCGAGCGCGTCCGGCGGCTAGCCGGAGGCGCTTTCGATTATGCCGACATGGGCCGGCAGCATCTGAAAGGAATCTCGCAGCCGACGCGCGCCTATCGGGTCACCGGCATCGGCACCGCGGAAAGCCGCTTCGAAGCCGCGACAAACCGGGGCCTCACGCCGTTCGTCGGCCGAGACCGCGAAATGTTCTCATTGATGAATCTCTGGAGAATGACGCGGGAAGGAAAAGGAAAGACCGCGGTTTTGTGCGGCGAGCCGGGAATCGGCAAAAGCCGGATCGTCAGCACCCTGCGCGATCGCCTGGAACAGGAGGGCGCCAGGCCGATCCGGTTCCAATGCTCTCCCTATCATGTGAACAGCGCATTTTATCCCTGCATCGATAGCCTTGAACGCGCGGCTCGATTCGACCTTGATGAACCCGCGCCATCGAAGCTGGCGAAACTCGCGTCCTTCATGGTGGACCGGTTCAAACGGCCGGAAGCAGATGTGCGTTTTATCGCGTCGATCCTGTCGATTCCCTGTCCGGATGCGAATCCCGCCGCTTCGATGACTCCGCGGCGCCTCAAGGACGAAATCATCCGCTCCCTTGTCGAACTAATGGAATCGATCGCCCGAATCGAGCCCAGCCTGATGCTGGTTGAAGACGTGCACTGGGCCGATCCCACGACGCTCGTAGTTTTGGATCGACTGATCCAGAGGCTCCAGGAAACTTCGTTGCTGGTTCTGATTACCCACCGCCCCGAGTTCCCGCAGCGTTGGATGGCCTACCCTAATGTTACCCAGGTCAATCTGAGCCGGCTCAACCGCGATCAAAGCGCGGCGATCATTGCGAAGATCGCTGGCGGCAAGACGATTCCCGAAGATTTGCTGCAACAGATCGTCGACAAAACGGACGGAGTGCCGTTGTTCGTTGAGGAACTGACGAAATCGATACTGGAGTCCGGCGAGATCCGGGACGACGGCGATCGATACAAGTACGCGGGCGGCGCGGCGCGTGTCACGATTCCTGAGACGCTGCGCGATTCACTAATGGCGCGGCTCGACCGCGCCGGTCCCGCCAAGAAGATCGCTCAGATCGGCGCGGCAATCGGGCGGCAGTTCCGTTACGAATTGATATCGGCAGTTGCCGGTATGAGCAGCGCCGATCTCGACGGCAGGCTGGCGCTGCTGGCGGAGTCGGGTCTCGCGTATCGAACGGGCGACCATTCGCACCCGGTTTACGTTTTCAAGCACGCACTCGTCCAGGACGTCGCGTACGAATCGCTGCTGAAGAGCACGCGCCAGCAGTTGCATGGCCGGATCGCGCAGGTCCTCGAGGAGCGGTTTCCCGCCACACGCGACACCGAACCCGAACTCCTGGCGCGCCACTACACGGCGGCAGGGCTCGACGCGGCGGCGATCCCGTTCTGGAAGAAGGCCGGAGAACTCGCATACAGGCGATTTGCGCTGCCGGAAGCGATCACGCATCTGGGTAAAGGTCTCGACCTGATCGCGGGACAGCCGCGTTCATCCGAACGCGATCTCGCCGAACTAGGGATTCGTTCACTGCTCGGACCCGCTTGGGTCGCACATGCAGGCTGGGCCCGGCACGACGTGGGAAGCGTGCTCGAACCCGCCTGGCGGCTGGCCGAATCGCTCGAACACAAGCAGAGTTACCTTCCCATTCTTAACGGACTATGGGTCCATGATCTTTCCCTCTGCCGCCTTACCGCGTCGCTCGATTGGGCCCGGAAGCTCTTGGCCGCCGGCGCTGCGATGAACGATGGAGACCTCGAAATCGTCGGTCATCGAGCGGCGGCGGCATCGTACTTCTGGCTGGGGAAATTACAGTCGGCGCGCAAGCACGGCGATATCATCTGGGCCACATACGATCCCGAGAAGCACTGGCACATTGTGCCGCTCACCAATACCGACCCGTTGACGGGAGATGGCATTTACCGGGGCCAGTATCTATGGATGCTCGGATATCCCGACCAGGCCATGGCCGCCTGCAACGCCAAAGACGATCATGCGCGCCGCCGCAACCATCCATTCGATCTCGCATTCGCGCTGACGCTGGGTGCGCAGTTATTCGATTTCCTGGGCGAGGCCTCCCATCTTCTGGCGCGCACGGAAGAAGCGGAGCGCGTCGGCCGTGAGCACCATCTGCCGCTGATGTCGGAAGTGATGGCGGAGATCAGCAGAGGTATTGCATGGCTCCACGCCGGCAGAATCCGGGATAGCGTCGCGCATCTCCGCGAGTCGATCGACCGGTTGATGAAGACGGGTCATTCCATCTGGATCTGGTACCTGCGAGCCAGGCTCGCGGAAGCGATGGCGAAACAGGGAGACATCAGCGGCGCTCTCGACGTGATCGGTGAAAGCGTCGCTCGCATCGAGAGCGGGGAAGATCGTGTCCATTTCGCCGAGGTGTTGAGGCTGCAGGCGTGGATCCTGATGCAGGCGAGCGAAACGGACCGTGCCGAGCCAATCCTGCGTCAAGCCATCGACGTCGCCCGCGGGCAACATGCAAAGTCGTGGGAACTGCGCGCCGCGACCACGCTGGCGCACCTGCTGACGAATCGCGGCGAGCGGGAGGCCGCTCGCCGGGTGCTGGTTCCCGTCTACGACTGGTTTACGGAAGGGTTCGCGACAAAAGATCTACAGGCCGCGCGCACAGTGATCGGCGGGTTAGAATAAATTGTCTTTTCAAAAAAAGGAGGTCCCCATGTCTGACTCACTATCGGCAAGCAAAGCACGAAAAGAGATCAAAGCCCTGAACGCGAAGTTCTGCGAACACGCCAACGCGAAGAATCCCGCTGCACTCGTTCGCGATTTCTATGCGCCGAATGCGACCATCATGCCTCCGGACCAGGCGGCCAATGTTCGTGGTACAAAGGCAATCAATAGATTTTGGAAAAAGATGATCTTCAAAGATGGCGCGAGGAATGTCACATTGCGCACGCAATCGGTCGCCGCATCCGGCGACTTGGCCTACGAAATCGGCCGGTACGGATTCAAGACGCCAGGAGAAAAGAAACGTAATACCGGAAAATATCTTGTCGTTTACAAAAGACAGCCAGACGGGGGCCTAAAGGCCGAAGTGGATATGTTTGCTGAACACTGAAGTTCGTGGGTGAATTGCCCGCCCAGGAGGGAGGCTATTCCCTTGCAATTCTTTGGAGTACTCGTCCCGGTGTCTGCGATCGGGTACCGAAATAATAGCTAGATTACTGGCAGATCGGTGCCGCTTGCCAGCGTGTGAGTTACTCCACTAAGCCTGAAGCTGTCGGTTCCGATTCTCCGGATTTGGTAGCAGCGATTGTCAGTTCAAAAACGAGAAACTCCGCGAAAGGAGGTTAAATGCCGCGGAAAAACGGTAGCTGTGTCGTCATTGGCGCTGGTCTTGCCGGACTCGCTGCTGCCTACAGCCTTAAAGAACGCGGATGGCAAGTCACCGTGTTAGAAGCGTTACCCAGAGTAGGTGGTCGGGTGTTTTCATATAGCTTCAACGCGGCACCCAAATTGGTGTGTGAATTGGGCGGAGAATGGATCGGCGCCGACCATCGTGCGATCAGGCGACTCTGCCGACAGTTCAAACTCCCGCTCCAACGACATCAGTATTCCTTTTTGTTTTGGAATGGAGCCATGAGTTCAAAGACCTTCCGGCCCGGACAATGGCCTTTCTCACGCCGATCGAAGAAAAATTTCGACGCCTTCGCTAGGAAATTCGCGAATTATAGCGAACCGGAACTGCGGGACTTAGACCAATTTGATTGGTGGACAAGGCTGCGAATGCTTGGCTTTACACAAAACGAGTTGGCCCGACGCGATTTGATGGACAGTACTGATTACGGGGAGTCGATACGGCTGAGTTCGGCGTACTCAGCGGCTACAGAATACCTTGTAGGCAATAAAACCGACGATATGGATTTCAAAATTCGCGGAGGGAATAGCCTACTTGTAAATGCTTTGGTTCGTCGGATCGGGACACAGTCGGTCATTACGAATGCTGAGGTCAAGGCTATCCGGCAGGATAGCGCGCGGGTAGAAGTTTATATCGCCGGCAAACGAAAATTTATGGCGGATTTTTGCATCTGCACTGTCCCCGCACACGGCCTTAACAAAATTAGATGGGACCCTGCACTCCCACAAAATCAACGGAACGCCGCCGATCAGCTCCAGTATTCTCGAATCACGAAGACGGCCGTTCTCTATAACAAGAGATTTTGGTCATCCCGGAAAGGTAGCGGTTTCTCGGTGTTCACAAGCCGTGTCTCCGACTTCTGTTTCGACAGTACTTATCTTCAGCCCGGTGCGCGCGGTATCCTGTGCAGCTATGCAATCGGCGATAAGGCGGATGATCTCGCATCCGAACCGGACGAGAATAACGTCATGAGATGGATAACCCAAGATGTAGCTAGCGCCATTACTTCGAAGAAAGATGCCGTCGTAGCGCCGATTGGAATTAAAAGGCAGCCGTGGCAAAAGGAACGATGGATAGGCGGTGCTTACGCTTTCTACCGACCTGGGCAGTGGTTCACCATTCGTCCAATCCTTCAGCGGCCTCACGGTCGAGTACTCTTTGCAGGAGAACATCTCGCTGAAGACCAAGGCTTCATGGAGGGCGCGGTCAAAGCCGGGGAGGCAGCCGCCAACTCACTGTAGAAACCGTAGCACAATCGGAGAAGCAATGGAGGTGGTGGTACGTAGGGCTCCTTTGTGGGGTTATAGGGGCCAGCCTGACCCGATTTATTACTTTGACCTCCCCATAGACAAAGTCAAAATCCACCAGCCGGGCCACTTTGCGCAGCACGTGATCGCTGCGCACTCTTTTGTCGAGATTGATTCCCGTGTAAAACAGTGAAGCTTGCGGCGGACTTTCTCGACCCGTCATTGTCTTCGGCTCCTTGCCGCGATTCGATGAAGAGCATTATACCGATGGGCTTTACTTACTGCACGAAAAACATTGATTGGGCAACAATCTGTTTTCTTACCAGAACCTGGTGAGTGCTAGCCAACTGTTTAATCCCTGCGGGCGGTCTTTTCCCCCGAATTCTCCAAGAATTCGGGCGCCGACATGCATCTTAACCCCCGGGAAAAATACCCCTACTTCCGGACCGACGCCGAAAATTTGATCGTGGATGTTAGGATCCGACACGACGCCACGACCCGTATCATCCGTCAATTGCCGTTGAACAAAACCCGTAAGTCCAACCTCGATGTTGTTCTTGAGCGCTTTGCTGAGGGACCATTCGAGCGAATAATGGATTCCGGGGGTGAGGTTGAGTTTCTTATTTTCAGTATGAAATTCAAATCGCTGGGCCGTCGAAAATGTCCAAGTCTTTTCAGCATCAAGGTGATAGGTGATCCCGAAGGCGAGTAAATGGGTCCAAAATCCGCGCCCCGGAGAAGCCGGTCGGGTGAGTTTAAAATCACCCGAGGGGAAAAAAATACCGTAGGCGAAAGCAAAATCCCATCGCGAGAGATGCCATCCTAGAATGACGGGCTCTAGAAAAATATCGCCCAGGCCGAAGCGGCGGTCCTCAATGGGGCCTAAGTTTAGATCCGTCAAAACGAATGGAATGGTCAGATCCAGACCAAGATCAGCGCCGAGAACTTTGTTTTCAGTTATCCAGATGTGGCGAAGCGCCGTGACATAAGCAAAGACTCTGAAATTAGTATTCACATCAGCGCCCGTCGCCGTCGCTAGTTTATCCGCGTAATAATAAAAATTATACCATCTCGTGTAATGACCTGGCGGCGGGATGATTCCGTTTTTGATTCCCTCCACTCCCGGAGGGTAGTGGCCTATCGTTTGTGCCAGCGAGGCTTCAGGCGGCGCGAAGCACAGCAGCATCAGAAGAGAGAACCCAATACAACTCGACAACATTTGCCATACGTTTTGCACGCGGAGATTCCCTAACACGACACGGGACAGGTCAAGTAAAGAACTATACACCATGGTTACCCCCCAACAGCCTGAAAGTTTAAGTCGAGGTTCTTTCAAAAAAACCGGGACGCGCGAGTTATATTGGCGAAGAACTGTGACCCCTCGAAGTTTAATTGCACTCCGATCCCAAAACAAGTCTATTCTATTAAATACGATGACCCAAAATTATGTCCAAACTTATAATCCACCTCCTGGACACATCTATCGGTGAATTCCTGAGAAAATGGTAAAATATACCTGAATCATCACTCTGAACCTCTCTCTAACCCGCTGAGCCGTACGCTGGTTTGGACTTTGCGAATTTGAAAGCAACAGAACGGCGCACACCGCGGCACAATCGTCCTGCGCGCCTGGGTGACCACGCGAGCGACCGCGGGCGTGGTCTTCGTCCCCATGCACTTTGCCGAAGCCGCCGCCAACCTGCTCACCATCGACGCCCTGGACCCGAAGGCGAAGATTCCCGAGTACAAAGCCTGCGCCGTGCGCGTCGCGCCCGCCGATAAGGAAGAATTAGCGCGGCCCGAAGGAAAGGTGCAAAGGGGGAGATATTAGCACCGGGAAACTGGATGAGTTGACGGGAAACCCTTTCGGTCGGAGGCCGATGGCGCTGCTGGAGTGCGTGTCTTGAATGGCCATCGATGGGCGTATACTCTCAAAACCGTGAACGACCAAACAGTTGAGCGGCAAGAGACGGATCTCCTGCACAGCCAGTACCAGGCTCTGCTTGAGATATCCGAAGCGATCGCTTCTCATCGAGACCTCGAGCGGCTTTTTCAAGATCTGCCCGCGCGCCTGCACGGCGTCGTGCAGTTCGATTTCGCCAATCTGATTTTATACGACCCGGCACTGAAAGCGCTTAAGTCCCATGTCCTGGAAACGCCTGATCCCACTTACACCTGTCCCGCCGGAGAGTGCCCGATGGAGGCTCCCGGGGGCTGGGTCTGGCAAACGCAAAAGGCCTGGGTCGTCGCCGATCTCGGCAACGACACCAAGTTTCCCGACCTGTCCCGTTGGCTCAGCGATCGCGGCGTCCACTCGCTCTGCGTCGTTCCGGTGACGACGGCGTTGAGGAAACTGGGCGCGTTGGCATTCGGCAGCAGGGTGCAAGCGGCCTATGCCGAGCTCGATGTGATTTTCTTGCAGCAGGTGGCGCGACAGGTCGCAGTTGCGCTGGACAACGCGCTCAACTTCGAACGGGCGCAGTCTGTCCAGGAACAACTAAAGGAAGAACGCGACCGGTTAAGCATATTGCTCGAGGTTAACAATGCGGTGGTCGCCGTGCTCGACCTGCACGAGCTGCTGAATGCAGTCTCGGCATCGCTGCGCCGTTTGGTGCCGCATGAATACGCAAGTCTTTCTCTCTATGACGCTGAATCCCAGCGTTTGCAGATTCACGCGTTGGATTTCCCCGTCAGTAAAGGAATGCTTCAGGAAGGTCTTTGGGTGCCCGTCGAGGGTTCGCCAACCGGCCGGGCGCTGACCACACGCCAACCCGTCTTCATAACCCGCCGCGACATCGAGCAATTCGGTTCCGACATCGCTCGGCGCATCCTCGCCGAAGGGCTCAAGTCGGCCTGTTGCCTGCCGCTGGTCTCTCATGATCGCCCATTAGGCACTTTGGTTGTGGCGAGCCTCAAGGATGAGACTTTTCCCGCAAAGGACGCGCAGCTCCTGCAGCACGTCGCCAATCAGATCGCCATTGCGGTGGAAAACTCGCTGGCCTTTCGCCGGGTGGTGGACCGAGCCAACACACTGAGCGAGGAGAAGCTCTACCTGCAAGACGAGATTCGCTCGGAATACAACTTCGAAGAAATCATCGGCGAAAGTCCCGCCTTGAAAGGAATCCTCGAACAGCTCCAAACGGCGGCGCCGACGGACTCGACGATTCTCATTTTAGGCGAGACCGGCACCGGCAAGGAATTGATCGCCCGCGCCATCCACAATCTCAGCTCGCGGCGTGAAAAAACTCTCGTGAAAGTGAACTGCGCCGCGATTCCGACCGGGCTGCTCGAAAGCGAGCTATTCGGTCACGAAAGGGGAGCGTTTACCGGCGCCATCGCGCAACGCATCGGCCGTTTCGAGCTGGCGCACCGGGGCACGATCTTTCTCGATGAGGTCGGCGATATCCCCCTCGACCTCCAACCCAAACTCTTGCGGGTTCTCCAGGAGCAGGAGTTCGAACGGCTGGGCAGCGCGCGGACGATCCGCGTCGACGTTCGGCTAGTAGCCGCCACCAACGTGGATCTGACTCAAAAAGTCGCGGCGAATCAATTCCGCGCCGATCTCTATTACCGTCTCAACGTATTCCCGATCGTCGTTCCGCCGCTGCGCGAGCGACGCGAAGATATTCCCTTGCTCGTGCGTTACTTCGCCCAGAAATACGCGCAGCGCATGAAAAAGCCGATCGATAGGATTCCCGCCAGAGCGATGGCCGCGTTGATCGAGTACCCTTGGCCCGGCAACGTGCGCGAGTTGGAAAATTTTATCGAGCGCGCCGTCATCCTTTCCCGCGGCGCGGAGCTTCAGGTGCCTTTCGCCGAGTTGAAGCAGCGACCGAAGCTCACCACCGCCTTCTCTCCTACCGTCTCTTCAGGCGCTCTTGGCACGCTGGAGCATGCGGAACGGGAACATATCATGCGCGCCCTCGGCGAAACCCATTGGGTGATCGGCGGGCCCACGGGTGCTGCTGCAAAACTCGGCATGAAACGGACAACGCTCCAGTCGCGCATGCGAAAGCTCGGCATCGCGCGTACCAACTAAAGCCACTATTTCGGCGCCTGCCGATAAATCGGCACATAGTCCTCGTCACCTCCCTTTCAAATTTGTTGCAACCCTAAACCGGGCGGGATGTAACAATTGGCATTTTCGCCGTTTTAGAGGTGTTTCCCCGCGTCAAACTGTTTTTGGCACTGACCTTGCGGATCGTAAAATCGACAACCAAGCGAAGATTGACTGTTCTGCCGAGATTCATAAGCCACGTGGCAACTCTTGGGAGCGCTGGAAAAAATCGCTGCCATCGTTGGAACTAAATGCGGATCGGCATACTCAAAAAAGTAGATTCGGCACAAGGATGAATTAAGGGAGGTCAACCATGCTTTCACCAGAACTTACTCAAAACCATTCACCCGCAATTACATATGCTTCAGTTGGACTTGCGCTTTGGTTCGCGCTGGTTTTTCTTCTCGGCGCGAACGGAGCATTTGTCAGGGCGCCGGCAACCGTGCCGCTTCCGATTCTCATCGGCGTCACGGCGCCGATCATTGCCTTTCTCATTACGTACGGGTTTTCTCCGGCCTTTCGCGACTTCGTCTTGTCTCTTGATTTGCGTCTAGTGACGGGGTTCAGGCTTGGCGCTTCGCGGGGCTTGGCTTTTTGGCTCTTTACGCTTACGGCGTGCTGCCGGGCCATTTCGCCTGGCCTGCTGGAGTTGGCGATTTCGCGATCGGCGTGACTGCGACTTGGATCGTGCTGGCTCTGATTCGCCAGCCAAATTTTGCCGCAGGTCGTCTCTTTACTGCGTGGAATCTCCTCGGAATCTTGGACCTACTTGTGGCCGTTGGCACCGGGGCGTTGGCGTCCGCCCTCGCTGTCGGCGTTTACGGGGAGGTAACCACGGGCCCCATGGCTCAGCTGCCGCTCGTGCTTGTCCCAGGTTATCTCGTGCCGCTTTTTGTCATGCTCCATCTAACCGCGCTTTTTCAGGTACGACGGCTGACAGCGTTCCAGTATTCAAGCGGGCGGGCTTAGCCGGGCGCCATATGCAGCTCCCGTAGATTCGGACCACGATGTCTATCGTAATCAATCGAAGTCGTTTGAGGGAGAAGTAAATCAATGAGTGACAGGATTCACATACTTGGAATAGCCGGTAGTTTGCGACGGCAATCTTATAATCGCGCCGCTTTACGGGCAGCGAAGCAACTGGTGCCTCAAGATGCAACCCTCGATATCTTCGAGCTGCATGGCATTCCCGTCTTTAACGAGGATGATGAACGGCAGCCGCCAGCGAAAGTTATCGAACTCAAAAAGCACATACGGAAGCTGATGCGATTTTGATCGTTACGCCGGAATACAACTATTCTATTCCCGGCGTGCTTAAGAATGCCATTGATTGGGCGTCGAGACCCTACGGAGACAGCGCTTGGGCTGGCAAACCCGTCGCTGTGATGGGAGCCGCGGTGGGGAAGTTGGCAACGGTCCGCGCGCAGTATCATCTGCGCCAGTTGTTTGTTTTTCTCAACATGTTTCCTGTCAATCAGCCGGAAGTCATGATCGGCAACGCCGCAGAACAGTTTGATGCGCAAGGGAACCTGAAGGATGAAGCGACGAAAGAGTTGATCCGCCTACTGCTGCGCAACCTCCTAGACTGAACGCGCCGGCTCGGCAGGCCCGAAGAAATCTTGAAAAAAGTCGGCTGAGGACAGATCCAATGATTACACTTGATCACACCGTGCTTCGCGTTCGTGATGCGCGAGAGTCCGTACGCTTCTTTCAGGAGGTATTGGGTTTCGAGCACGAGGGTAAATTGGATCCTTTCGAAATCATGCGAGTGAACGAAGGGCTTACGCTTGACCTGATCGAAGAGGAGCCTACGGGTCAGATTCACTACGCATTCTGTATGGGAAGACAATCATTCAACGAGATCCACGCGCGCTTGAAATCCCTGAACGTTCCGTTCGGGAATGCGCCCCATAGCAGAGGCAATGATCAATTGCCCGCGAAGTGGCCCGGCGCCCAGGGTATGGCTGACGCCTTATATTTCAACGACCCGAGCGGGCACATACTGGAAATCCGCACTTATGAGATGGATGAAACTTGACCTGCACATGGAGCGGCAGTGAGGCTTCTTCGTAATATCGGGATCTCATTGCTAAGCGGTTGGCTTAGGCGCTGCTCTTGAGCAAGATTGGAGTGGGACCATGGAAGAGACTGAACGGATCTATCTCCCAGCGGCCGGCCACGACTGGCTGCTGCCGCTATATGACCCTTTGACGAAGCTACTCGGTATCGAGTTTGCGCACCGTGAGCTTCTCGATCAGGCGCGCATACCGCCGGGTCACCGGGTACTCGAAATCGGCTGCGGCACCGGGAACCTCGCGATTCTCGCCAAGCGCCTCTATCCAGCGACCGAAGTCGTCGGGCTCGACCCCGATCCCAAGGCGCTCGCCCGCGCTCGGCGAAAGGCCGAAAGGGAGGGGCTCTCGATCAAATTCGATCGCGGCTTCTCCGAGACCCTTCCGTTAAAGTCGCAGACGAAGGAGGAAATAATTATGGCTACAGTGAGCGTGCGTTACATCGTCAACGATGTTGACGCGGCAATTTCGTTTTACACCAACCATCTTGGCTTCAGTATAAAAATGAATCCCGCCCCGGGCTTTGCAATGCTCTCACGCGGTGATCTACGGCTGCTGCTCAATACACCGGGCGCCGGAGGAGCGGGGCAGGCCATGCCTGATGGGAGCGATCCGAAACCGGGCGGCTGGAATCGCATACAACTCGAAATAAAAGATCTTGAGAGCCTCGTCGACACCCTTCGGAAAGCGGGGGCACACTTCCGGAACGACATTGTGATCGGAAGGGGTGGAAAGCAAATCCTGCTTGACGATCCTGCAGGCAACTGCATCGAATTGTTTGAGCCACACGAATAATGTCGGCCAATGAGGCGCTGCGCCCTAGCGGTGCCGCACTCGCCGAAGTCCGTATAAGTCGCAACAACGGAATAAAACTTGGCTATGTCTTTGAAAAGCGCCGTCTTCGAAACAGTGAAAACCTTGAGGTCTAAACAGGCGGGCGCGTCGGCCTGGAGTCCACTTCGCCAACGGCTCTTTCGCGCGCTCTGGATCGCTTCGGTCACTTCAAACATCGGCACCTGGATGCACGAAGCTGGGGCCGCATGGCTGATGACCTCGCTGACAATGTCGCCTCTCATGGTGGCGCTTATGCAGACGGCCACCAGCCTGCCTGTCTTTCTGCTTGGCCTACCTGCAGGAGCGCTGGCCGATGTGGTGGATCGCCGGAGAATGCTGCTATTCACGCAGGGATGGATGCTGGTTATCGCAACCTTGCTGTCTGTTCTTACATTTCTCGAACTCACCACGCCGCTGGTTTTGCTCATTCTAACCTTGGCCATCGGTGCGGGCGCGGCGATGAACGCTCCCGCCTGGCAAGCGACCGCGCCGGAGCTTGTGCCTCGCGCTGAGCTTCCGGCAGCAGTCGCTCTAACTGGACTGGGCCTGAACTTGGGGCGCGCGATTGGTCCGGCGCTTGGGGGAGTCGTGGTGGCCCTGGCAGGGGCATGGGCGGTGTTTCTCCTCAACGCGGTGTCGTTTTTGAGCGTGATCCTGGTGCTCTATGGATGGCGTCGTCGTCCGCAGTCTCGCCGAGTGCCTCGGGAACGAGTGCCGAGCGCCATCCGTGCGGGAATCCGATACGCCAGGCACGCACCCGCTCTACGCGCCGTGCTTGTTCGTACAGGGTTGTTCGTCCTGTTCGCGAGCGCGCCGTGGGCGTTGCTGCCGGTACTGGCCCGGCACGAGTTGGGGCTGGACTCTGTCGGATATGGAATTTTATTTGGCTGCCTGGGCACCGGCGCAGTGGCGGGAGCCCTGCTTTTGCCGGAGTTGCGGAGTCGGTTCTCCACCGACGCTCTTGTAGCGGGTGGGACCATCTCGTTTGCGGTCGTGACGGCGGCGTTGGCCGAAGTGCGGCATTTCGGATTGTTGTGCGCGGTGATGATCGCCGGCGGAGTTGCATGGATTACGCTCATGGCGTCCTTCAATGTAGCGACGCAAACGGCGGTGCCGTCGTGGGTGAGAGCGCGGGCACTGGCCCTATATCTCTTGATGTTCCAGGGCGGCATGGCCACCGGCAGCGTGATTTGGGGCGCGGTGACGGAGCATGCGGGAATCGCCGCGGCGCTTTTGTGCGCCGCCGGGGGACTGGTCGTGGGTCTCGCGGCTATGGCGCGCTATCCATTGAGAGGCAGCGAAGAAGTGGACTTGACGCCGTCAGCTCACTGGCCTGAGCCCACGGTAGCCGTTAAGCCTCGTCCCGAGGACGGACCGGTGCTGATTACAGTCGAGTACCGCATTGACCCGGAGCATGCGCGGGACTTTACATCGGCTATGGGGCCCGTACGACAACAGCGTCTCCGCGACGGCGCTTTCCGCTCCAGTCTTTACTATGATCCCGCTAACCCGCGCCGCTACGTTGAAACTTTCGTCGTGGAGTCGTGGGCTGAGCACCTGCGCCAACATGAGCGTTTGACAGTCAGCGATCGCATCGCGGAAGAGCGTGCCGTTGCTTTTCATGTCGGCAATGAGCCGCCGGTAATGTCTCACTACATCTACGCGCATACGTCATAGACGGATCACAGCGAGACGACCGAGCAGTAAGCGCTTCTTGCGATGAAAATCTTACCCCTCATTCTTACCAACTGAGCCGTCATTTCGGCGTCTGCCGATAGTTCGGCACGCCCTCCTCGTCACAATCCATTTCGCCGAAGGGCGCCGCAGCGCTAAGATTCCGAACTCGCGCTGTTTTTGCGCGACTTCTGAGCTGCTGGAGCTTGGCACGTCAGTTGCCAATACCATCTGTCGAGTGAATGAAAGTTGAGGTGGATCTCGTGAAGATCGAAATATCATTCTTGGCAACATTACTCTTGATTGGAACGGATCTGTTGGCTCGCGCGGCGGTTCAAGGGGTTGAGCAGGCGCTTCTGGCGACCGCCGTTGAGTATGGGCGGAGCGCGATTAGAAGAGGATTGAGACAAATGCCTCTTATCGTGAAATTCCACCGATAAGTCTATGCACGTCCGTCTGACGACTAAGAGGGGAGCGGTGACTTTCATCAATCGCACATGGTTTGTTCCGGCAATGGTACCGGTGGAGTTGCCGGTCGGACTCAGGCACGCGAACTCGGAATACTGTTGGTGCGATCCGTTGGTCGAGGTGACCGAGAGCGGGCGGGAGACTGTGGTTCATCGGCAGGTGTCATGGAACTGAGCTTGGCTCGGAGGTCGGTCGTGGAATCCAACAATAAAATCCTTGTTGTCATTTTAAACCTTGTGGCCGCGCTATTCTTTTCCGCTCCCCTACGCGCGGAACCCGCATTGACCAGCTACCAGCCATTGGCGCAGGAAGTCTTTTTTCCGGTTTGGGCATTGGAACAGCATGATCTTACTCGAATGTCTGTCGCTTCGTTGGTAGTCGGAGACAAGACTGTGGGCGTTGTCACTGTGTATGACGACCCGAGCACCGATAGGCGCGGCGATTATCTGGAGCTTTACGACGATACAGGCCACCTCTTGGCCGCCAGTTGGTTCGATCGGTTCGGTATTGAAAGAGTAGCGGCAGATCGCGGGTTTCTGGAAGGCAAAAACAAGCTCGAAGGGGTCTTTGTGATTCTTTTGGATGGAGATTCCGTCTAGGACTGGCTTCGCTTCCCATGTTGAAAATCACCGCTTGCACTGATCGGACCGGAGCGATTCTCGAGCTAGAAGGAAAACTGGTGGGATGCTGGGTCCAAGAATTGGAATCGTGCTGGCAGAAAGCGCTCATCGCCAATCAACGGGTGAGAGTCGTATTGAAAGCAGTGACTTTCATCGATGCCGCGGGACGAGAGCTCCTGGCCAGGATGCATGCGGCAGGAGCCGAGTTGGCGGGCGAAGGGTGCATGATCAAGATGATTATCGAGAAAATTTACCAGGAGGACGACCGTGAGTGAGCATGTGATTGAAATCAGCGAGGGAAATTTTGACAAGTTCGTGTTGCAGTCGAAAACGCCGGTGCTGGTGGATTTCTGGGCTGCATGGTGCGCGCCATGCCGCGTTCTTGCCCCGAGGGTCGAAGCGATCGCTGAAAAGCGCGCGAATAGCGCGCGCTTTGCCAAACTGAACGTCGATGACAGTCCGACCGTCGCGCAACGCTACGGCATTCGCGGGATTCCGACCTTGATTCTTTTCCGGGATGGGGAAGAAATAGAACGTCTGGTCGGTGTCGTGACCGAGGAAGCAATTTCGCGCGCGATCGACAAACATCTCAGCGCCGCTTTGAATTAGGAGTTAGGAGCCATGGAAGTGGAAAGCGCCGGTTCGGAAGCCGTAAGAGATCACAGCAGCCTGACGATGGATGAGAAGATCGCATCCCTGTTTCAGCCGGATACGCTCCTGTCAGCCCAATATTATGGCAACCTGCGCAGAAGGAACCTCCTGCAGCCGGAAATGCAGCTCGCGTTGGCGATTCTGGAGGATGCCATAAATTGCTTTCAGGAAAATCTCACGGCTGAGAGCGGCAAACGCAAGAAGCTTTTCAACGAAGCCGAAGAATGGATCCTGGAGGAGGACGGCGATTGGATATTTTCCTTTCGAAACGTCTGTGAGCACTTGGGGTTTAATCCCGCATATTTGCGTCAAGGGCTCCTGCGGTGGAAACAAGAGCGACAGCACCATGACGGCAAAGTCTGGGGAGAAGTAAGGCTGGCAGGTTAGGTAGGGGTCAACTTCAACTGCGCACCACGGCGAGAAACAAACAGAGGAGGGCTGTTTATGACCTCATGGCAACTTATCTTTGTGCAGAGCAGAGCGAACGATGGCCTCTATGACGGCGATAACTTACCGACGCGAAACTGGGATTGGCCGGAGAGCACCTGGTTTCAAAAGCGTCTACATTATTTACGCGCGCACCATCGCCAGATAGCCCAAAGGGGATGGATATCAAGCCGGCGGTAGTCTGCGGTGGTTTGCTTTCACTACCGATACTTTCCGACAACCATCCCAACGGCCGGCTAATCTTTTCGCGGAACGTCTCCATCGCCCACTAATATATCACAGCTAGACAAATTTCCCGCTCGCGTGTAGATTCTCCGGGCTAGATGGTCAAGGGTAAATATATCGTCGTTGAGGGGCCGATCGGCGTGGGCAAGACCAGCCTAGCCAAGATCCTGGCGGGCGAGTTCGACGCCCGCACGGTCTTTGAGAGGGTGGAGGACAACCCGTTTCTGCCCAAGTTCTACCAGGCGCGCGAGACCTACGCCTTCCAAAATCAGACGTTTTTTTTGCTCAGCCGCTATCACCAGCAGATGGAACTCGGCCAGCAGGATCTTTTCAACCAGAACACCGTCGCCGATTACCTGTTCGCCAAGGACAAGATCTTCGCCACGCTGACGCTGAGCGCCGATGAGCTCAATCTGTACCAGCAAATATACGCGCTGCTGAACGCCCGCGTACCGAAGCCCGACTTGGTCGTCTACCTGCAAGCGCGCCCCGAGGTGCTTTACAAACGGGTCAAAAAAAGGGATAAAAAGTACGAACGTAGCGTTACCTTTGAATACCTGACGGAGGTGGCTCAGGCCTATAACCAGTTCTTCTTCTATTATGAAGAGACCCCTCTGCTGGTGGTGAATACTTCGGAGATCGATTTCGTGGCAAGCAGCAAGGATCTGGCTGACTTGATCAAGGAAATCAACAACATGGGTTCGGGGACGCAGCACTACATACCGCTTAGATCTAGATAATCTGGACTGAGACGGACGCCGCGATAGAGATGACAGCAGTCGGTAGTAAGCAGGAATTCGCTGCGTACTGCCGTCTGCCTACTGCCAGCTTCTTACAGGCCTTCCGGCTCCGTCCGGGAGGCTTTTTTATTTAGGAGGACAGCTCGATGGCAGAGAAGATAACCGTACCGGAAATCGTCAAGATGAAGCAGCGAGGCGAAAAGATCACTTGCCTCACCGCCTACGACTACTCTTTCGCCCGCATTCTGGATGAGGCAGGGGTCGATATTCTCTTGGTCGGTGACTCCCTCGGCTGTGTGGTCCAAGGGAGGGAAAATACCCTGCCGGTGACGCTGGACGAAATGATTTATCATACTCGCGCGGTTGTGCGAGGCCGCAAGCGCGCGCTCGTCGTGGCGGACATGCCGTTTCTTTCCTTTCAGGTGAGCGGGGAACAGGCGGTGCAAAACGCCGGCAGGCTGCTTCAAGAAGGCCGCGCCGAGGCGGTAAAACTGGAGGGCGGTGTAGCGGTGCGCGAGACCATCGCGAAAATCACCGAGGTGGGCATTCCCGTCATGGGTCATGTTGGCTTGACGCCGCAGTCGATCCATCGCTTTGGCGGTTATAAGATTCAGGGGAGAGGCAAGAATCAACGCGAGGCGGTCTTGCGTGACGCGCAGGCGGTGGAAGAGGGCGGCGCATTCGCGCTGGTGCTGGAAGGGATGCCCAAGGACTTGGCCGCGGAGATCACCGGCCAGCTATCGATCCCCACCATCGGCATTGGCGCGGGGGCGCACTGCGACGGGCAGGTGCTGGTGATCCATGACATGCTGGGCCTGTTCCAGGACTTTACCCCCAAGTTTGTCAAATGCTACGCGGATCTCAAAAGCGTCATCACCACCGCGGTCAAAGATTTCGCTCGCGAAGTGCGCGAGGAAAAATTTCCTGACGAGGAACATACATTTAAATAAGACTGAAGTGATGGATTTACGGGAAGGGAAGCCGGCACTCCGGGGTTTTTGATTCATGCAGATCATTGAGCGCGTTTTAGAGATGCAACGGTGGAGCGAAGCCGAGCGGCGCCAGGGGCGGCGGATCGCCCTGGTGCCGACGATGGGCGCGCTTCATGACGGCCATCTAAGTCTCGTGCGCGACGGCAGGACGCGCGGGGATCGGGTCGTGGTCTCGCTGTTCGTCAACCCGACGCAATTCGCGCCGCAGGAAGATTTCGCCAGCTACCCGCGCGATTTCGAACGGGATCGAGAACTGCTCAATGACACCGGCATCGATGTCTTGTTTCATCCTGCGGTGGAAGAAATTTATCCCGAGGGTTTCGATACTCGAATCGAAATTTGTGAGCTGAGTAAGCCGCTGTGTGGCGCGGTGCGCCCCGGCCACTTCAGCGGTGTTGCGACGGTGGTAGCCAAGCTCTTTAATATCGTCCGGCCACAGGTAGCGCTTTTCGGCTGCAAGGATTACCAGCAGCTTCAGATCATTCGCCGACTGGCGCGGGACCTCAATTTCGATATCGAAGTCGTTGGCCATCCGACCGTGCGCGAGGGCGACGGCCTGGCAATGAGCTCGCGAAACGCCTATCTTAATCCTGAGGAAAGAAAAGCGGCCCTCTGCTTATACCGTTCGCTCCGTCATGCTGAGGAAATGGTACGGTGCGGTGAGCGGCGCGGAGCCGCGATCATGGATGCCGCGCGCGCCGAGATCGCGCGGGAAGCGCTGGCGCGCATTGAGTACGCGAGTCTATGCGATCCTGAAAGCTTGCGGGAAATCGACCTGATTCAGAGCGCTGCACTGCTGGCTTTGGCCGTGCGCATAGGCAAGGCCCGCTTGATCGACAACATGATTCTCAAACCGTAGGAGAGGACAACGTGGCGGCGGAGGAACAACCGATCAAGACCCGAGTGCGAGTACGCGAGAGCTTGCAGCGCTATTTCTTGGCCGGGTTGCTGGTGTTTTTGCCGGTGGCCATCACGCTGTGGTTTCTCGGTTGGGTGGTTGAGCTGCTGGACAGCGTCCTGGACGTACTGCCGAAGGCGTTTCATCCCAATTCCTACTTGCCGATTCCGGTTCCCCGGCTGGGCGCGGTTGTTACCCTGGTCCTGATTCTCTTTCTGGGATTTCTTACCAGGGGCGTGGCGACTCGAAGGTTCCTGGCCTTCTGGGAGAGTATCTTCGCGAAAATTCCCGTGTTCCGCGGGATATACACCGCCGTTCAGAAACTGGTTCAGACCTTTTTGGGCCCGTCGAACGCGCAGCGGCAAGTTGTAATGATCGAGTACCCGCGCGCCGGCGTTTTCACGGTCGCCTTTGCCATGGGCCGTGCGTGGGCCGATTTGGAGAACAAAACAAATGTTCAACTGGTCAACGTATTCGTGCCAACGACCCCCAACCCGACCTCCGGATTTTATCTTTTGGTGCCGATCAACGAGGTGACGCCGCTTAACATGACCATAGAAGAAGGCTTCAAGCTGATCACTTCCAGCGGCCTGATCACTCCCGGCGACAAGAACAGGAATGGCAAATAAAAAGGCCGCGGCCAAAGACGGCGAGCAAATCATCTGCGTCAACCGCCAGGCGCGGCATAACTATTTTATCGACGAGACCTATGAAGCCGGCCTGGTTCTGCTCGGCAGCGAAGTGAAATCCCTGCGCGACGGCAAAGCCAATCTCAAAGACAGCTACGCGCGGGTTCAGAAAGGCGAAGCGTTTCTGATCAACGCCCATGTCAGCCCTTACCCGGGCGCCAACCAGTTCAATCACGAGCCAACGCGCCCACGGAAACTTCTGCTTCACGCGCGCGAGATCGAGCGCCTCACCGGCAAAACCAAGGAGAAGGGGCTGACGGTGGTTCCTCTTAAAATGTATTTCAAGAACGGACGCGCCAAGGTGGAACTCGGCCTGGCGCGCGGGAAAAAACTCTACGATAAACGCGAAACCCTCAGGCGGAAACAGGCGGAGCGGGAAGTGGAGCGGGCGCTTAAGTCCAGATAGCAACCTTGAGTTTCGGGTCTTTGCTGAAGTGGCAACGCGTTAAGAAATCAAGCTTGACTCTGGGCGCGTCGGAAGGTGAGCGCTACGGTCCACTAATTCGCGCAGAATTCGCCTCAACTCCTTACGTTTTATTCTTGCACAATTGTCTTCGTTGCGATCTATAGGCAATTAGCCGATGGCCATCAAAAAATCTGAACTCTATTCCTCCCTGTGGGCGAGCTGCGACGAGCTGCGCGGTGGCATGGATGCGTCGCAGTACAAGGACTACGTGCTCGTCTTGCTGTTCGTGAAATACGTCAGCGACCGCTACGCCGGCCAGCCCTACGCGCCCATCACGATTCCTCCGGGCGCCAGCTTTGCCGACATGGTTGCGCTTAAGGGCAAGCCAGGAATTGGAGATGACATCAACAAGAAAATTCTCGGACCCCTCGCCCAGGCGAATCAGTTGTCCGATATGCCGGACTTCAACGACCCGAACAAGCTGGGCAGCGGCAACGAAATGGTCCAGCGCCTCACCAACCTCATCGCCATCTTCGAGAATCCCGCCCTCGATTTCTCCAAGAACCGTGCCGACGGCGACGACCTGCTCGGCGACGCCTATGAGTATCTCATGCGGCACTTCGCCACGGAGAGCGGCAAGAGCAAGGGACAGTTCTACACGCCCGCCGAAGTCAGCCGGGTCATCGCGCAGATAATCGGCATCCGCCACGCGGCCACGACGAACGACACCACCGTCTATGACCCCACCTGCGGCTCAGGCTCCTTGCTTCTGAAAATCGGCGACGAAGCCCGCCACGGGAAGGACGTGAAAGTCACCCTCTACGGGCAGGAAAAAGATTCCTCAACCGCCGGCCTCGCGCGCATGAATATGATCCTGCACGACTACGCCATTGCAGAAATTAAAGGAGCGGGGCAGAGCACGTTGGCCAATCCTTATTTCAGAGACGGTGACGCGCTCAAGACCTTCGACTACGTCGTCGCCAATCCGCCCGTCAGCGACAAGCGTTGGAGCACCGGCCTCGATGCCGAGCACGATCCGTGGCAGCGCTTCCAGTACTATGGCATTCCGCCCGGCAAACAGGGTGATTACGCCTACCTGCTGCACATCCTGCGCTCAATCAAACCCGCCGGCAAAGGTGCCTGCATTCTCCCGCACGGCGTCCTGTTCCGCGGTAATGCCGAGGCCGCCATCCGCAAGAACCTTGTCCAGCGCGGCTACATCAAGGGCATCATCGGCCTACCGGCGAACCTCTTTTATGGCACAGGGATCCCCGCTTGCATTATCGTGCTCGACAAGGAGGGTGCGAACGCCCGCAGGGGCATCTTCATGATCGATGCCTCCAAGGGCTTCATAAAGGACGGCCCGAAGAATCGCCTGCGCGAGCAGGACATCCACAAGATTGTCGACACTTTCACGCGCCAGGCCGAAATCCCGCGCTACTCTCGCATGGTTCCCGTCGCGGAAATCAGCGACCCGAAAAACGACTACAACCTCAACCTGCCGCGCTACATCGACAGCACCGAGCCGGAGGACTTGCAGGACATCGACGGCCACCTGCGCGGCGGCATCCCCGACCGTGACATTGACGCGCTCGAAAACTATTGGCAGGTCATCCCCGGTGTGCGCGCCGCGCTGTTCGAAAAGGCCGACCGCCCCGGCTACTGCCAGGTAAAGCTCCCCACCGGCGAGGTGAAGTCCGCCATCTTCGGCCACGCCGAGTTCGCCGCGTTCAACTGCTCCGTGACCAAGCTTTTCGACAAGTGGAAAAAGGTTAGCACTCCGTTGCTCAAAGGATTCGACAAGGACAGCCATCCCAAGGCACTCATCGAAACCATCGCCGAGGATTTGCTCGCCACCTTCCGGCAAGCGCCGTTGCTCGATGCCTACGACGTGTATCAACACCTCATGGAGTATTGGATCGAGACCATGCAGGACGATGTTTACATGATCGTGAGCGACGGCTGGCGCGAGGCGGCCAAGCCCCGGCTCATTATCGAGGAAAAAGGCAGCAAGACGAAGGAGAAGCCCGATTTCACCGTCGGCAAGATGAAGTATAAAGCCGAGTTGATCCCGACCGCGCTGGTCATTGCCCGTTACTTTGGTGCCGAGCAAGCGGTCATCGAAAAACTGGAAGCCGAGGTCGCAGCCACCGAGCAGGCGATGGAGGAAATGGCCGAGGAACACAGCGGCGAAGAAGGACTGCTGGAAGAGGCGAAGAACGACAAGGACAAGCTCACCAAAGCGTCCGTCACGGCGCGGCTGAAAGAAATCAAAGGCGACGCGGACGCGGCGGACGAGTGCAAGGTGCTGAAAGACTTTCTTGCCCTCATCGAAAAAGAAGCGGCGACCAGCGCCAGGGTCGAAGACGCGCAGGACGCGCTCATGGCCAAAGTCGCGACGCAGTATGGCAAGCTCACCGAGGATGAGATCAAGACGCTCGTGGTGGACGACAAATGGCTTGCCAAGCTGGCCGCCGCTGTGCAGGGCGAACTGGACCGCGTCTCGCAGACGCTCACCGGACGAATCCGCCAACTGGCCGAACGCTACGCCACCCCGCTGCCAAAGCTTAACGGGGAAGTTGCGTCGCTCGCCTCCCGCGTGGACGAACACCTCAAGAAGATGGGGGCGATGTGGAAGTGAAGCCGGGTTACAAGCAGACCGAGGTGGGGGTTATTCCAGAAAAATGGAATGCCCGGCAGATTCGCGACGTATGCAGGCTGATTAATGGTCGAGGGTTCAAGCCGCACGAGTGGAAAACGGTCGGCCTTCCAATCATCCGAATACAAAACTTAAACGGCTCGGAAGACTTCAACTTCTACTCCGGCCAATACAACCCAAAGATTCTCGTCGAGCACGGGCAATTACTATTTGCGTGGTCAGGCAGCCGGGGCACTTCATTCGGACCTTACATCTGGAACGGTGGTCGTGCGCTCTTGAATTACCACACTTGGAAAGTGGCGGTGAACGAGTCCGAGGTGACGCGAGAGTTCTTCTTTCACGCGCTACGACATCTCACCAGCTACATTGAAGACAAAGCGCATGGCGCTTCTGCGCTCGTCCACATGCAGAAATGGGAAATGGAGAAGTTTCCCATCCCAATCCCATCAAGTCTCCCCGGACAACGCGCCATCGCAGGGGCGTTGAGCGATGTGGATGCGCTGATCGGCGCGCTGGACCAGCTCATCGCCAAGAAGCGCGACCTCAAACAGGCCGCCATGCAGCAGCTCCTCACCGGCCAAAAACGTCTCCCCGGCTTCCACGGCGGGTGGCAGAGCGCTCGCTTCGAGAGCGTCTTGCGAAAGCTGAGTGCAAAGGAGCATCAGATACAAACGACCGAGTATCAGGCAACAGGATTTTTTCCTGTGGTCGATCAAGGGAAAGACACTGTTGTTGGATTCTCCGATCGCGAAGATAAGTGCTTCCGCTGCCCTGAGGGTGGCGTAATCGTATTCGGAGACCACACCTGCATCGTGAAGTTCGTCGATTTTGACTTTGTAGTGGGCGCGGATGGAACTCAAATCCTCGCGGCAAAGACCGGGCACAGCGCTCGTTTCCATGCGTTTCAACTTCAGCAGCACGGAATCGCACCTACTGGTTACAACCGGCATTTCAAGTTTTTGAAAGAGCGGTCGTTTGTTGCTCCAGCGTTTGAGGAACAAACCGCCATCGCCGAGGTGCTGTCGGACATGGACGCGGAGCTGGCGGCGTTGGAGCAGCGGCGGGACAAGACTCGCGCCCTCAAGCAGGGCATGATGCAGGAACTGCTCACCGGAAGAATCCGGCTAATAAATTCAGAATGAAAGAGAATTTCGTCGGGGAGGAGTCGCTCGGTTTCGCGCTGCGCTGGTGAAACTCGCGAAATACCTTGAACGCTAGAAGGAGCATGACTATTTTTCCATTGTCAACTTTCCATTCTCCAGTAATCTTCCTCGTATGAAAGAGAATCAGCACATCGAGTGGAAGGAGTCCTGGCGGGACGAATACCTGAAATGGATCTGCGGCTTTGCCAATGCCGAAGGGGGCGTGCTGCACATCGGGCGGAACAACAAGGGCGTGGTGGTGGGTGTGCCGAACGCGGCTCGGCTGATCGAGGAGATACCCAACAAGGTGCGGGACATCTTGGGTATCGTGGTTGACGTGAACCTGCACGAGGAAGCCGGCAAGGAGTGGCTGGAGATCGACGTCGAGCCATATCCGTCTCCCGTGAGTTACAAAGGCGAATACTACGTGCGCAGCGGCAGCACGAAACAGGAGCTGAAAGGCGCGGCGCTGGACCGCTTCCTCCTGCGCAAGCAGGGGCGCACCTGGGATGGCGCGCCGGTGCCGCGGGTGTCTCCCCGCGACCTGTCCAAAACCGCGATCTCCGGTTTTCGCAAGCTGGCGAAGGAAAGCCGGCGATTGGACGCGAGCGTGCTGCGCGAGTCCGGCGCCGGATTGCTCGACAAGCTGAATCTCCTCGACGGCGGCCACCTCAAGCGTGCGGCGGTGCTGCTGTTTCATCCCGATCCGGAGCGCTTCATCACGGGCGCCTACGTGAAGATCGGCTACTTCCGCACCGAGTCCGAGCTGCTCTACCACGACGAGGTGCATGGCGACCTGTTCAGCCAGGCGCAGAAGACGATGGAGCTGCTTCTTACCAAGTACCTGAAGGCGGCGATCAGCTACCGGGGCATCCACCGTGTGGAAACGCTGCCAGTGCCGGAGCCGGCGCTGCGTGAGGCGGTGCTCAACGCGATCATCCACAAAGATTACGCCTGTGGATCACCGGTCCAAATCCGGGTCTATGCGGACAAGTTGAAAGTCTGGAACGCGGGCGAATTGCCGGACAATTGGTCGGTGGCAAATCTGCTCGGCGAGCATTCCTCGCGCCCGTTCAATCCCTCTGTGGCCAACGCCTTCTTCCGTGCCGGTGAGATCGAGGCGTGGGGGCGTGGCGTCCAGCGAATTTTCGACGCCTGTCGCGAGGCCGGTACGCCCGCGCCCAGCATTCGTTATCAGCCCGGCGATTTGTGGTTGGAGTTTCCCTTCCCGCCGGAGTATCTAGCGGTGATCCCGGCAGAAGTAGGCGGAGAGAAGCTGGACAAATTGTCGGGGAAAATGTCGGGGAAAATGTCGGGGAAAATCGTCGGATTGATGCTGGAGAAATCCGCGATCACAATCCCAGAGTTGGCACGGCGGCTGAAACGGACCGAAAGGACGATCGAGCGGCTGATCAACCAACTAAAAGCCGACGCGGTCATTCGCCGGGTCGGGCCGGCCAAGGGTGGCCATTGGGAGGTCACGCGATGAGCGTGATCGGCAAACCAGAACGCGTGACGCAGAACCGGGTGATCGCCCTGTTCCGCGACGAACTCAAATACCGTTATCTCGGCGATTGGACCGACCGCCCGGACAACAGCAACATCGAGGAGAAACTTCTCACTGATTACCTGACCCGCGCTGGTTATTCGCCGGAACAAATCAGCCGGGCGATTTACCTGCTGCGCAACGAGGCGGACAATCCAAACCGAAGCCTCTACGACAACAACAAGGTCGTTTACAGCCTGCTACGTTACGGCGTGCCGGTGAAAATCGAGGCCGGCAAAGTTACCGAGACGGTCAAGGTCATCAACTGGGAGCAGCCGGGGAAGAACGATTTCGTCATCGTCGAGGAAGTGACCTTGCGCGGCAACCATGAGCGCCGTCCTGACCTCGTCATTTACGTCAACGGCATCGCGGTGGCAGTCATCGAACTCAAGAACAGTTACGTCTCCATCGGCGACGGCATTCGGCAACTGCTCTCCAACCAGCAGATGGAGTTCAATGAGTGGTTTTTCACCACGGCGCAAATCGTTTTCGCCGGGAACGATTCCGAGGGCTTGCGCTACGGAGCGATCGGCACGGGGGAGAAGTATTTCCTGAAATGGAAGGAAGACGAGCAGGATAACACGCGGTTCAAGCTCGACAAGTATTTGCTCAAGATGTGTCGCAAGGAGAGGCTCATCGAATTGATGCACGACTTCGTATTGTTCGACGGCGGCATCAAGAAGCTGCCGCGGGTGCATCAGTATTTCGGCGTCAAGGCGGCGCAGGAGCACGTCAACGCCTACAAGGGCGGCATCATCTGGCACACCCAGGGCAGCGGTAAGAGCATCGTAATGGTGATGCTGGCCAAATGGATTCTGGAGAACAAGCCCAATGCCCGCGTGCTGATTGCGACCGACCGCGACGAACTGGACAAACAGATCGAGCGGGTTTTCACCGACGCTGGTGAAGCGATTTACCGCACCAGCAGTGGACACGACTTGATAGCGCAACTCGGCCAGGCCAAGCCGCGCCTGTTTTGCTCGCTCGTCCACAAGTTCGGTAAAAAGGGCGTGGACGATTTCGACGCCTTTATCGAGGAGCTGAAGAAGCAGCCGAGTCCGGCGGTGGGCGAATTGTTCATCTTCGTGGACGAGTGCCACCGCACACAGAGCGGCAAGTTGCATAAGACGATGAAGGCGCTATTGCCGGGCGCGGTGTTCATAGGGTTTACCGGCACGCCGCTACTCAAGCAGGACAAGAAGACCAGCCTGGAGGTCTTCGGCGACTACATCCACACCTACAAGTTCGGTGAGGCCGTGGAGGACGAGGTCGTGCTCGACCTTGTCTACGAGGCGCGGGACATACCGCAGGAGCTGGGTTCGCCGCAAAAAGTTGACGCATGGTTCGAGGCCAAGACCAAGGGGCTCAACGACTGGCAGAAGGCTGCGTTGCGGGAGCAATGGGGCACAATGCAAAAGGTTTTGAGTTCGCGGTCGCGCATGGAGCGAGTGGTGGAGGATATTGTCTTCGACTTCAGCGTAAAACCGCGCCTCTCCAGCGAGCGCGGCAATGCCATGCTCGTAGCGTCGAGCATCTACGAAGCCGCCAAATATTTCGAGCTGTTCGAGAAGACCGTCTTCAAAGACAAATGCGCCGTGGTTACGTCCTACAATCCGCAAGCCCAAGACGTGACGTTGGAGGAAACCGGGGCGAACACTGAAACCGAGAAGCAATTTCTCTACAACACCTACGTCGAATTGCTGAAAGATGTTGTTCCGAAACCCGGCAAAACCAAGACTGAAACCTACGAAGACGAGGTAAAGGAGCGGTTCAAGACACAGCCCGCGAACATGCAGCTGCTGATCGTGGTGGACAAGTTGCTCACTGGGTTTGACGCGCCGCCCTGTACGTATCTCTACATTGACAAGTCTATGCAGGACCACGGTCTGTTTCAGGCGATCTGCCGCACGAACCGGCTTGACGGCGAGGACAAAACTTTCGGTTATATCGTGGACTATAAAGACCTGTTCAAAAAGCTCGTGAACGAAAAGGGCACGGGTGCGCTCCAGGTTTACACGTCCGAGTTGGATCACAGCGCCGGGGGAGCAACACCGGAAGTGTTAATGCAGGATCGCTTCAAGAAAGGCCGGGAACGACTGGATCAGGCGCTGGAGGCGATTGCGCTCCTGTGCGAGCCGGTGCAGCCGCCCAAGGGGGAGCTGGAGCATATCCACTTCTTTTGCGGCAACACCGAGATACTCGAAGACCTCAAAGAACACGAGCCGCAGCGCGTTGCGCTCTACAAGTCCACTGCCGTGCTCGTGCGCGCCTATGCAAATATCGCCGACGACTTGCCGCAGGCGGGCTACACCGAGGCACAGATTACGAACATCAAGCAGACCCTCGACCGCAATCTCAAACTGCGCGAGATCATCCGTCAGGCGAGCGGCGAGACCATCGACCTCAAGGCTTACGAGGCCGATATGCGCCACCTTATCGACACTTACATTGAGGCCGATGCGCCCAGACCGATTTCCGACTTCGGCGAAATTGGTCTGCTCGACCTGATTGTGAAGAGCGGAATCGCCGACGCCATCAGCAGCCTACCGAATGGAATCAAGGGCAATAGGGGAGCAGTGGCGGAGACCATCGCCAACAATGTCCGCAGCAAGATCATCAAGGAGCACCTCAACGACCCGGCGTTTTACGACAAGATGTCGGTGCTGCTGAACGAAATCCTCGCAGACCTTAGAGCGCAGCGCATCAGTTACGAAGAGTTTCTCAAGCGCATCGCCGAAGTCGCCAAGAAGGTGCAGACCGGCATGGCAGATGACACGCCCGCAAAACTGAATACGCCGGGGAAGCGTGCTCTCTATAACAATTTAAGAAAGGGCAAACAAAAAGCCGGGGGTGCGGGTTTGGTGGTGGAAGCGGCGGGTGAATACAAAGGCGGCGGCGATCCGTTGCTTGATCTGGCGCTTAAGATCGACGAGACCGTCCGGCGCGTGCGGCCTAACTCCTTCCGAGGCTATACACCCAAGGAGAACGTCATCAAGAATGCGCTACTGCCGCTCTTAGACAACAACCAAGCCGAGGTGGAACGAATCTTCCTGATCATTACGGCACAGAAAGAATACTGATGGTCACGCAGGTTAAACTAGGCGACATCGCCGTGGACGTGGTGCGGAAGGACATCAAGAATGTCCACCTGAGCGTGTATCCGCCCACCGGCAAGGTGCGCATCGCAGCGCCCGAGCGCATGAGCCTTGAAACCATTCGCGTCTTCGCAATCTCGAAGCTGGCTTGGATCAGACAGCAACAGCGAAAACTTCAGGAGCAGGACCGCGAGACGTTCCGTGAGTATTTGGATCGCGAGAGTCACTATGTATGGGGGAAACGCTACCTGCTTAAAATAGTTGAAGCTGACGCCGCGCCATCGGTCGAAATGAAACACGACGGGCTAATTTTGCGGGTACGACCGGGAACTGGTAAATTGAAGAAGCGAGTCATTGTTGAGGCCTGGTATCGGGAGCGGTTGAAGACAGCAGTATCGCCGTTAATCGTCAAGTGGGAGCCACGCTTGGGCGTGAAGGTAGCGCGGGTCTTCGTGCAACGGATGAAAACCAAATGGGGCAGCTGCAACGCCCGCAGTCGGAACATCAGGCTCAACACCGACCTCGCCAAGAAGCCGCGCGAGTGCCTCGAATACATCATCGTTCATGAATTAATTCACTTGCGCGAACGGCATCATAACGACAACTTTACCGCACTCGTGAACAGGTTCCTTCCTCAATGGAAACTACGCCGAGACGACCTAAACGCCGCCCCACTGGCTCATGTGAGGTGGAATTACTGACCGTTGTGGAATCTGCATCTCAAGATATACCGTCGGTGTCCTAGTTTTTCGCTACGCCCTCCTGAGCAGCGGTATCACTTCCGCGCCGGCTTTCAGCCCGTCCAAATAATCCGCCCAAGCCTGCATCATCTTGCGCCGGTCCGGCAAGTGCTCGGCGAAGTTGTATGCCGCGCCCTTGCGCTACTCTCCGCTCACCGAGCCTCGCTCCCCTCCACTTCGGGGCCACGACTATTTGTCGATCTCCTACCCGCCCTTGTTCGGAAGACACTCTTCGTTTCCCTTCGAGAGACTTTCTCTCCCCCGTTCGTCCACATGGACTCCCTCGGTAAGAACGTCACACATCGACGCCAGCACGATTGCAAAGCCCCACTTGTCACAGTAGGATATGGTCGTACCGGTTCAGCGGCGCGAGCATGATCCAAAATTTTCGACACAAGGGACTCCAAAGGCTTTTCGTCGACGGCGAACGTAGAGGGCTCCAGGCCGACATGATCGAAAAGATCGAAAACATCCTCGCCGTTCTGAACCGCGCCAGGGTTCCTTCGGATACGAATCTTCCCGGTTTCAGGCTCCACCCGCTCAAAGGCCGGCTCAAGGGGTTCTGGAGCGTCACGGTTCGGGCGAACTGGCGCGTGATATTTCGGTTTTGTGATGGACATGTTTGCGATGTCGATTTGATCGATTACCATTAGGAGAGAAGCGATGAAGATGAAAAACCCGCCCCACCCTGGCCGACTCGTTCGCCAAGACTGTCTTGAACCCCTCGGCCTAACGGTCACCAAGGGCGCAGAGATCCTCGGCGTCACGCGCCAGGCGCTAAACAACCTGGTGAATTTAAAGGCCGGCATTTCGCCGGAGATGGCCATTAGGCTTTCTAAAGCTTTCGGGTCAAGCCCTGAGGTATGGCTCGGAATGCAGATGGCGTATGACCTCGCCCAGCTCGAAAAACATTCCGACAAAATCAAAGTCCGGCGCGTCGCCTAAGCTCGTTTGACCATAATTACGGCGGCGACAAGTTGCCCCCACGAGATTCAGGGTCACACGAGACTTGTGTTCGTGAGTTGGGAAACAGTCGTGAACGTGATCGTGACACGTGCTTGTGGGGGCTAACGGGTGCGCGATCTGTAGTCGAGGAAGTGAGACAGCTCGGAATGCAATTGAATCGTGCGTTCAGAGCCGGAGCGTTTATGCGGCATGCTCCAGGGCGTACTTTTCAAACTCGAAAATCAGGTTAGGATTCTTCTCGACCCTTCGACTCGATCCCTGGCGTTGGCCGGGGGCTCTCACTCAGGATTTCGCCCACGGGCGGTGAGTGGACGAATCCATGGCCGGGGTCGTGACGAATAATTGCCCTTGTCCGCATCGCGCTTCTTTGCCAGAATAGTGCCATGATCATCCTGCTCTCGAACGACGACGGCATCCAATCGGAGGGACTCACGGCCCTCGAAGACGCGCTGCTAGCCATCGCCGATATTTACACGGTGGCGCCGGACCGGGCACAAAGCTCCATGAGCCATGCACTCACCCTGCACCGGCCGCTTCGGGTCAATGAACTAGGACCGAGACGGCTGTCGGTCGATGGCACCCCGGTCGATTGCGTGAAGTTGGCGCTGACGGGGCTCCTCCCCGTTCGACCGGACCTCGTGATCTCGGGGATCAACAAGGGTCCCAATCTGGGAGACGATATCATCTATTCCGGAACTGTCTCTGCCGCCATCGAGGGCGCGCTGCTCGGTTTGCCCGCCATCGCCGTATCGCTAGTGACATTCAAGGATTTCGATTTTCGCGCCGCGGCCGAATTTACCGCGCGCCTGGTCGCGCAAGTTCAACAAATCGGAATTCCGCCGAAAACCCTGCTGAACGTCAATGTCCCCCCGGTACCCAAAGACCAACTCAATGGATGGCGCTTAACGCGCATGGGCAAGCGCCATTACAGCGAAAATATCGTCGAGCGGGTAGATCCCCGCGGCGGCAAATATTACTGGATCGGCGGCGACGATCTCGGCTTTGCCCAGGATGAGGGCACCGATTGCATGGCGGTGCACGACGGCTTCATCTCCGTCACTCCCTTGCAGGTCGATCTGACGGATTACAGATTGCTACAGAACAGCACTCTGCCGAGCTTCGCTTGGCCATGATGAACAAGGCGGGCTTTCGCTCCGATGCACGACGAAGATACCAACGAAGCGATTCGCATCGACAAGTGGCTCTGGACCGCGCGCTTCTTTAAGACGCGATCGGTTGCCGCCGAAGCCGTGACCGGCGGCAAAGTGCAAATCAACGGCGTCCGCGCCAAACCGAGCCGAACCGTGCGTTCCGGCGACTCTCTCAACATCCGCCACGGCCCTTATGAATGGACCGTGATTGTCAAAGCCGTCGCCAAATTTCGCGGTCCCGCGCTTCAGGCACGACTTCTCTACCAAGAGACGGAAGAAAGCGCGCGCAAGCGCGAAGCCGCGGTCGCGCAACTCAAGCTCGAGCGTCCGCCGGAATTCTGTCACTCCGGCAGGCCGTCGAAAAAGGATCGAAGAGCGATCACGCGCTTCACCAAGCGTGACTGGTGAATGTCGTTTAATCCCAGTGTTGACTTAATGACCGGGAATCGGTAATTGACAACGCACCCCGATTGCCGAAGGAGATTCCATGAGAAGCAAATTGATTTTCGTGGTCGTCAGCGCCGTGGCGGTCGCAATGTTGACTGCGGTGAGCGGGCCTCTTTTAGCCCAACCCACCTCCTACTTTCAAGGCAAAAACATCATTCTCATCCAGGGCCGCGAGCCGGGCGGGACCGGCGCGATGCGGGTGCAAGCGGCGATCCCGTTTCTGCGCAAATATATCCCCGGCGAGCCGATCATCGTCACTCAGTTCATGCCCGGCGGCGGCGGCCGCAAGGCGGCGAACTACATCGCTCGAAACGCGAAACCCGACGGCCTGACCATCGGCAATGTGGGCTCCGGCCTCGTCGCCAACGCGATCCTCGGTTCGACGGGCGTCGAGTACGACATCGACAAACTCATCTACCTCGGCACTTCCAACAGCACCGCGCAGTATGTTTTCGGCTCGGTCGCAAGACTCGGCCTGGACAGCTTGGATAAGCTGCGCGCTCGCCCCGGCATTCGCGTCGGCGCGCAGACCGTCGGCCATGATATTTACATAAACGGCCGGTTGTTCTCCTGGCTCCTCGGCCTCAAGGAGCCGCGCTTCGTCACCGGGTTTTCCGGCCCGGAACTCGACCTGGCCATGGAACGCGGCGAATTAGACGCCCGCGCCAACATTCCGGACACCATTCTTCAGCGATCCCCGGATCACGTCAAAAAACGGCTGGTGAACTATCACGCGATTATCCAGATTCCCAAGGAGGATCGCCACCCTCATCCGAGCTTCAACAAACTGCCGGAGCTGGAAACTTTCGTCAGGGCGGATCGGGAAAGAAAAATCATGGCGATGTTCCGCACCTTTCGCCTGGTCGGTTCGCCCTACATCCTGCCGCCCGGGACCCCGCAGGAAGCGGTCAACATCTTGCGCGACGCGATGCGCAAGACCTTCAAGGACCCGATTTTCCTCCGCGAGTTTAAAAAGCTCTCCGCCGACGACGCCACTCCGCTCACGCCCGAGGCGCAGGAAAAAGCGATCAAAGAAATCCAGCGCGACTCGGAAGTCATCGCGCTATTCAACAAGCTCGCGGGCAACGACCCGTTGCCGCCGCGCTAGGCCGATCCAAAACATTGTCGAGCCGCCTCACCACATGACGCGTCCACCAGTATCGGAGTCCGGAGGACTATGATCGATCCTCACTCAGCGGTTTGCTGCATGACAATCCCTCGTCCCGGGATGATCTTGAACAGATATTGGGCCGGATCGAGGGCGGTACTGCGCATCTTTTCCAAGGTCAGGGTACGAACGAAGCGGCTGCTGGCCAACTCCAACTCCAAAACAATCGTCCCGGCGACCAGATACTCCTCGATTCCCCGCACGTTACGACCGGCGGAATGAGAGGTGACTAGGGTGGTTGTTGCCGCATGCTTTTTGAGCGCGTAGAAAAGCATGCGCGCCTGATCCTGGACTCGTGCGACCGACTCGCCGGAGAAAATCAGCGGTCCCACAGGATCGATCACAACCCGCGTGGCGCTCGTTTGTTTGATCCGGTTGTTGAGCTCAGTAATGATCTTGTGCATATCAGACTTCGCCTGGTTATCGCCCGCGCGCGCGTTGATATAACCCGACGCGTCCAAAATGAGAAATTCCTTTCTTTCGATGTAAGGAGACAAATCCCAACCGAGCGAATCGGCTTGTTCAATGACCTCGGCAGGTTGCTCGTCGATGGCAACATAGAGAGACTTTTCCCCATTGAGGAGACCCTTATACAAAAACTGCAGACCGAATATGGTCTTACCTGTGCCTGGCTCACCCACGATCAAATAGGACCTGCCGGCTCTCAATCCGCCTTCTACCAGTAGATCCAGTTCATCAATGCCAGTGGAGATCCGATGTCCATTCAAAGCCATAACGATCTACTCAATGGGGGTCTTTGTCAAAAGCACGGTGCAAGGCCAACGGTATCACGACGCCGCTTGGCAAGTTCGTGGAACAGGCCCAAAGGCAATTCTTTGTTTGCGAATTCCGCCGATCTCGTGCCAACGAATAACCGAAGCCGCGGGTTTCCGGCTGCTGTTCCTTTGCGTAAGGAGAGAGTTCTCAGAGGGTGGTAGCTCCCTTGCGAACTTTCCACCGACCGCTCTTCTCCTTGAGCTCGGCCCTTACGCGTTCGATATCGGCCGACATCCGTTGCTGGAGCTGTTTCATCTGCTCTTTTTCGGCGTCGCGGGAAATGCTTGGCTCTCCCGAATTCCGCGGCGATTCCACTGTCATGGTCGTCGGATTGTCCAATGGTTGTCCTGTCAGATGCTCTCCCCTTTGACCCATCGCCGCTTCGCTCCCGATCGTGTCCCCAACCGCCGCGTGAGCGCCGGCGGTCGCTGCTGCCTGAATCTGCGCCGCGGCAGGCTCTACCCGGGCGATCTGTTGGGTGATCGTTGGCATCGTGGCTTTAAGTTCTGCCAACTCGCCACGGCCTTCTGGTGTACTCGGTTTTTGGCCGAGCTGGTTTTGCAGTTCCTCGATTTTCGCGCTGAGCGCCGCTTCCATCCCCCTGATCACCGAGGCCGCCTGCCGAAGTTTACCCTGCTGCTCTACTAGCTCTGCCTTAAGCGCAGCGATTTCCTCGCGTAAGTGGTTGCCGAACCGCTCCGTTTGTTGCCCGGCCGCTTCGACCAGACTCATGCGCTTGGCCAAACCTTGAAGCTCGGCCTGAAAGGCGCTTAGCTGGGGAACGTAGGTTTCTGGTATTTCGTCCCCAATCTTCTGTTGCTTTTGCAGTTCACTGATGCGCGCAAGCAGCGTCTCCTCTAACTTCTTCAATTGCTCCGCCGCCTGGGCGTCGCTTCCGGCCATTGCCTGAGCGAATCCAGAGTCTACTCCGGCTTTGCCGACCAGCCGCCCAACCAACACGTCTTCCCCTTGGCCCATTTGATCTTCCCGTGGGCTAGGAGGGTTGTCAGTTTTTTGGTCATCAAAAGGTGCCACGCAATTCGCTCCTGAGCAGGTAGAAATTAGGCCGAGTTCCGAATCGGTGAAAAAACTCATCCGACCTCGTTGCCAAATCCATGCCACTCACCCGGCCAGAGCGAAATGCCATAAAAACCAGGGTGGCGGTCCATTCGGGAAAGCTTTAATCGATCACAGTGGGACGTTATTGGACAATTCAGTGCGCTTAGGTGACATCAATGGAACTCACACCCATTCGAGCAGACTTCCTGTAACGCCCGGCTACGGCATTTTACATTTCTGTACGGCTTTGGTAGTCGCCGACAATAAATGTCACTCTTCGCTGACAGGATTTAGCTTGTTTCCAGGTAGTTACGCTCCTGGCAGATATCTTGCTGCCAAGGTCGTGGATCTAAACCCTACGGTTCTCAACTCATGAAGTACGCCCACGCGAGAGTCGAAGAGAAAGGTAAGCAAGAGAATGGCGCAAAGAAAAATCCTGCTGGTGGATGATTCCGAAACTATCCTCATGATGGAACAGATGATCCTGCAGGGAGAATCTTACCAGGTCGTGATTGCAAGAGACGGAAAAGAGGGTATCAAAAAAGCCGTAGAGATGAAGCCCGATCTGATCCTCATGGATGTCGTGATGCCGGAAATGAACGGTTTTGAGGCCGTAAAGTGGTTGCGGCAACGGGAGGAAACGAAGTCCGTGCCCATCGTCATGGTGACGACCGAGGCGGAGATGGAGAGTATGGAGGCCGGTTATGTAAGCGGCTGCAGCGACTATGTTGTAAAGCCGATTGATGGTCTCGAACTTCTGACCAAGGTCAAGAACCTCCTCAGCGAATAACTCGAACTACCCGGCGATCCAAGAAAATTATCGTCACTAGCAATCGTGCAACGAAAACCTCTATAAGTGCCACTCAAATGCAGCATGAAACCAGCGCAAACTTCACCTCTGTCGGCATGGAAAAGCTCCCTGCGCACGGCGGGCGTTCAAGAATTTATCTTCACCCCGGCCAGCTCTTTGCTTCAGCCGAGCGCTCTGCCGTAAGCACGATCCTAGGATCCTGTGTGGCGGTCTGCCTGTGGGACCCCATTTCAAAAATTGGCGGCATTAACCACTATCTCCTTCCGTTATGGACCGGGCAGGGCGCCTCCTCCCCTCGCTTTGGCGACGTAGCCGTCCAGGATCTTCTCAATAAACTTCTTGAACTCGGCAGCCAGAAGCCCCGTCTCCAAGCAAAACTCTTCGGCGGTGCCTGTGTCGTCGAGGCCTTCCGGGAGAGAGAAAACCACCTCGGCACGAAGAATGTCCAGGCGGCCGAAGAGCTATTGGAAAAAGAAGGAATCCCTTTGGTGGCGCACGACGTGGGAGGCTGCAGAGGCAGGAAGTTGATCTTTCACACTGACAACGGCACCGCTTGGGTAAAACAATTATAGGGAACCCTTAATGGAGATCGATCTAGACGCGATCCTGGTTACATTTTCAGCGGAAACGGAAGAGCGGCTCGGTGAGATGGAAGAGGCGCTCATCGCCCTTGAGGCTTATCCCGAAGACGAAAAAGCCCTCGAGGCGATTTTCCGTGGCGCTCATACCATCAAAGGTAACGCGGCCAGCCTGGGATTCACTCCGGTAGCCAAATTCGCTCATGCTTTTGAGGAGCTGCTGCAGCACTTTCGTAGCCGCGCGGTTGCGGTCACCCGAGAACGCATCACGCTGCTGCTACGATCGGTAGACGCTCTCCGCCGGATGGTGCCTGAGGCCATAGCTGGCGCGGAGGCGCTGCGGCCGGAGCACTCGGCCCTCTTACAACAGCTCGCCACCGGCGATCCGTCCGGCGCCACGGAGGCGCCGGTCGCCGTTGCGACCGGGTCCGTTCACCGATCCAAATCTTTCGCACCCCGCCGCGAGGACTTCCACGCGTGGATGGAACGTGCCGGCACAGTTCGAGTGGACATCCAAAAACTCGACCGCATGCTCAACTTGGCTGGTGAAATCACCGTCGCTCATGGGCGACTCCGAGAAGTGTTGGAGAATCGGTACCAGGGAGGAAAAGAAGCAATCGAGGCCCAGGGGCAAGTGGAACGTCTCTCTCTGGACCTCCAAGAACAAATCATAAAGGTCCGTATGCTGCCCATAGGCCCCATTTTCCGTCAGTACATCCGGACCGTGCGCGACGTGGCACAGGCGAACGGAAAAATCGCCCGACTGGTGATGGGCGGGGAAGACGTCGAGATCGATCTGAGCGTGGTCGAGCACCTCAGGGATCCGCTCACCCACATGATCAGGAATGCCTTGGACCACGGCATTGAGACTCCGGAGATACGCCAAGCCCGGGGGAAAGAGCGCTGTGGTCTCATCACTCTTAGCGCTTGCCACAACGGCGCCAACATCGTCATCCAGGTAAGGGACGACGGGGCCGGCCTGAGCCGTGAGCGAATCGTAGAGCGAGCGCGGTCGCTGCGAATGATCGCCGAACCCGAGAAACTGGCGGACCAAGATCTTTATCAGCTTATCTTCGAGCCGGGTTTTTCCACCGCGGAGACGATCACAGACATTTCCGGGCGGGGTGTCGGCATGGACGTGGTTCGGCGCAACATCGAAGCCCTACGGGGTTCACTGGCTATCGATAGCCAACCCGGCAGAGGCACGACCATCACCATCCGTTTACCGCTGACCTTGGCGATCATCGATGGGTTTGGCGTTGGGGTCGGCGATGAGACCTACGTGGTACCTATGCATACAGTCCTCGAGTGTTTTCAAATGCCCGCCGAAGAACAGCATCAAGGTAACCCTTTCGGTGTGATCAACCTGCGTGGGGAGCCCTTGCCCTATGTTTGCTTGCGCGATTGGTTTGACATACCGGGCCCGCGTCCAAACCGAGAAAACATCGTAGTCGTCGAAGTGGATCGTGTGAAAGCGGGCCTGGCCGTCGATAGCCTATTTGGAGCGCGCCAGACAGTCATCAAACCGCTGGGCGAAAAATTTAAGGACGTGCGCGGCATCGCGGGCTCAGCCATTCTGGGCAATGGCCGCGTAGCGCTGATTGTCGACGTGCAAGGTCTGTTGCGCGACGTGATTCGCTCGCGGGGAGATGCGCCCGCGAAGCCCGCAGAGCGGTATCAAGCCGATGCAATTAGAACCGGTGATAACAACCTACCGCAATCTCATCTGATGGGGGCAACATGAATGAGATGGAAAACGAATCGGAGCAGACTCAGTATCTAACATTTCAGCTGGCCGGCGAGGAGTACGCCATAGGCATCCTTCAGGTCAAGGAAATCATCGCCTACGGTACCCTCACCAAGGTTCCACAGACGCCCCGCTCGATCCGCGGCGTCATCAATCTCAGGGGCAATGTCGTTCCGGTCGTAGATCTAGCTCTCAAGTTTGGTGTGCCTCCTAGCCCGATCACCGACCGCAGTTGCGTCATTATCGTCGAGACCAACACGGAAGGGGAGAAAATCGTGATCGGTATCGTCGCTGACTCCGTCAGCCAAGTCATCGATCTGCCAGCACAAGAAATCTTGCCTGCTCCCGCGTTCGGTAACCATATCCGGCTCGATTTTTTGCGCGGCATGGGCAAAGCAGGACCAAAGTTCGTCCTGGTCCTCGATATCGACGAGGTGCTATCCGCCGAGGATAGCTCCGTTGCGGGGGGGCCTAATAATCCTCATCCCGAGGCACCGTTGAACAAAGACGCCACTCATCCGGCGCAGTGATGGTGTGGTGAGAGAAAAAAGTAAGTGGACCTGGTTGTGAACATAGAGTTGAGGCTCGGATATTTCATTTCGGAGAAACTCTTAGTGCGCCCTAAAACCGGGAGGGTAAAATGTTACGTATGGTGAGCAGATATTTCAGAATCCGCACAAAGTTCTACTTCGTGTGCGGCTTTTTCCTCTCGGGTTATTTGGTTTGCGGTTCACTTGTATATTCCGCGTTGGCGGGAGACGCGGCGGCCCGGGGCGCGACGTTAAATTTCGTCCTAGGACTCGGCGGCGCTTTTGGCGTCGGTGGCTGCCTCATGGGCTGGTACTTGGCCGACAGCATTTATCGGCCCCTGCTAAATTTCGCCAACCGGCTCAAGGCCCACAACGTCGGAGAATCGGGGCTGTTGAAATGGATTAAAGCGGTGGACCGAGGCGATGAACTCGGTGACGTTGCTCGGTCATACAACGCTTTTACCGACCACCTTTTCGAAGCGATCGACAAGGTGGTATGGGTGGCAAGCTCCCTGTCCGCGGCCTCCGCCCAAGTTTCTTCTTCCGCCCAGGTGCTCTCCGCAGGCACTAACGAACAGGCTGCCGCAGTTGAAGAAACGACTTCGAGCCTGGAAGAAATGAACGCGTCGATCACCCAGAACGCGGACAATTCCCGCCAGATGGAACAGATGGCCCTAAAAGGCGCCAGAGACATGGAGGACGGTAGCACCGCTGTTCGGGAAGCCGTCGCGGCTATAAAAACCATAGCCGAAAAAATTTCCATCATCGAGGAAATCGCCTACCAAACTAATCTGTTGGCTTTGAACGCCGCCATCGAGGCGGCCAGAGCCGGAGAACACGGTAAGGGCTTTGCTGTCGTTGCTACCGAAGTGAGAAAGCTCGCCGAGCGCAGCCAGAGCGCTGCTCAGGAAATCAGTTCCTTGGCCTTATCAAGCGTCAAAGTCGCGGAACGTTCTGGGGAATTCCTAAGAGTGTTAGTCCCCTCAATCCGAAAGACGGCGGCGTTGGTACAGGAAGTGGCCACGGCTTCCAGGGAGGAGGGCGCCGGCGTAGCTCAGGTGAACAAAGCGATGGCTCAGGTCGATCAAGTCACCCAGAGAAACGCCGCCGCTGCCGAGGAACTTTCCAGCACGGCTATTCAAATGGCGAATCAGGCGGAAGATTTACAACAATTGATGAGGGCTTTCCGCGTTGACGGCAAAGACGAGTCCGGAAATTATCCACATCGGAGCGTGAACTCTGATGTTGCGAAGGCCCAGACCTCGAACGGGTTGATCATCTCGAGGGGGGCGGCAAGACCGAGAGAGATGCAGGGCAAAGGAGCCGACCAGGCTCTTTCTCCAGCTCACTCGATGGCTGGCCGGTTCCCGCAGTTGCACCCTTGAAAAACGAGACGCGGCGGGGAACCGGCATCACAAACCGGACTAGGACTGCGTAGCTTCGAGGTTATTCATGGAGGCAAAGAAGAAGATGTTGAGAATGATAAGGCATCTCCGAGTGAGGGCGTGTCGCTGGACCGAATTGTTAAGGAGACTAATAGCGGGACCAATGGCTGGAATCAATGGGCCTCTATGAAAAGCAATAGGTCGACCAAAGTTATAGTTGGGGTTCTGAGCAAGATCTTCATTCGGGGGCGCGTGGGCTAAGTAGGGGTGAGTAGCGAATGAATGCTTACTATTTACTCAATGAAAGAGAGCCACTAACAATCGGAAAGGATAGGAGAATGAGAACAGTAATTAGCGTGCTTGTGCGATCATTAAGGAGAATATCCAATAGCAGTGCACGACGCACAAGGATTTTTGTCGCAGTAGCCATATTCTCTCTCTCGATCTGCCTTCATGCCGCCTGGGCGGGGGAGCGGATCGTGGTGGGTGGATCGGGAAGCCCCATCCCCCTTACCCAGGAGATAGCAAAGGCATTTATGGCCAAGAACCCAGGCCACGAGATTGAGGTTCTTCCTCGCAGCATTGGGGAGGCGGGCGGCATCGCGGCACTCGGTGAGGGTCGCATTCAGGTGGCTATCATCGCCCGAGCGCCGGACCCCGGGGAAGGCACACCGGACATGCGCTTTCGACTCTATGCGAAGGTGCCTGCCGTGGTGGCTGTGAATGGCGCTGTTACGGGCGTCCAGAGTCTAACAGAGCAGCAAATTCTGGATATCTACGCGGGACGGATCACGAACTGGAAACAGGTCGGCGGGCCGGATGCTCGCATCCAGGTCCTGACACGGAACGAGGCCGACATGAATAAGCGGGCCTGGCGACTGTATCTGAAGGGATTCAAGGAGCTTCAGGAAACCAAGGATGCCGTGATGCTCTACAAGGCACAAGAGATGGTAGGCGCCCTCCTGAACCAGATGCACCCTATCGGACTTACAGATTCTATCGGTGTCCTTGAGGGTAAGGGTCAACTCCGGACCCTCAGAGTGAACGGTATCGCCCCGACGGCCGAGAATGTTGCCAGCGGTAAGTATTGGATTGTTAAAGAGTTCTACGCCGCGACTGGGCGTGAGCCGCCTATGCTAGCGAAAAGGTTCGTCGATTTTTTCTTTTCAAGAGAGGGCCAAGAGCCGATCAGGGCTTTTGGGGCAGTCCCCGGTCCCCAGGCCAGCGCCCGGTCCGAGAAATGAGGGGAACCATGAGAGCGTTACAGCTGCCCTTTAGGGCTAGGGGCAGGCTAAACCTGATATTCGCGATCATCACATCGAGTCTCATCTTCGTCGCGACCGTTGTGGGGTCCTATGTCTCCCACCTCCGCGAGCGGAAGGATCTCTTGGATTCTTTTAGTGGCCAGGCGCAGGTGATCGCCGACTTGGCCGCCCCCGCCCTGGTCAGCTTCGATTACTATGGCCTGGACCCTTATCTCAACAGCCTCGGGGAGAACCCAGAGATCGTAGGAGCGGCCATCCTGGACAAACACGGCAAGCAGGTCCGGACCATTCCCCGCAAGCCACTTCCCCCAGCCGAGGTCCATGAGATAGTGCGCGAAGTGCGTAGAGGAGCACAGCACGTTGGGACCGTGAAGGTGGCCTTTACCCTCGAACGGGTGAATGCCACGCTGCGCCACAGGATTCTGGAAGGGCTTGCCACTGCTATTATGTTGGCCGTTACCCTCCTCTTTGTGTTTCTCCGGCTTGTGTCACGCCCGGTCGGCCAGCTCGCCGAGACCGTCCGTAAGGTGGCCGCCGGGGACCTGACCCAGACGGTCACCATCAACTCAAGGAACGAGATCGGCGAGCTAGCTCAGGCCTTTGCTCAAATGATCGAGGCGCTGCAAAGGCTGGTCTTGCAGATCAACTCAGCCGCCGATGGTTTAGCTGTGGCATCTACTCAAGTTTTCTCATCGGCGCAGACTCTCTCGCACGGCACCAGCGAACAGGCGGCCTCGGTGGAAGAAACGACTTCCAGCCTTGAACAAATGAACGCCTCTATCACCCAAAACGCCGAAAACAGCAGACAGATGGAGCAGATGGCATTGAAGGGCGCCAACAACATGGAGGAAAGCGGCAAAGCCGTCGCCGAATCCGTCGATGCCATGAAGACCATCGCCGAGAAGACTTCAATCATCGAAGAGATCGCCTATCAGACCAATTTATTGGCGCTCAATGCGGCCATTGAAGCCGCGCGCGCTGGGGAGCATGGCAAGGGCTTCGCGGTGGTGGCCAAGGAGGTCGGCAAGCTAGCCGAGCGTAGTCAGAAGGCAGCGCAAGAGATTAGCGCGTTGACCTCATCGAGTGTGAAGGTGGCCGAGCGTTCCGGGAAGTTATTGACCCAATTAGTGCCGGCGATTAAGAAGACTGCCGAGTTAGTGCAGGAGGTGGCCACGGCATCAAGGGAACAAGCTACCGGAGTGGCACAGGTAAATCAGGCGATGGGTCAGGTGGATCGGGTGACGCAAGGAAATGCTTCGGCGGCTGAAGAGTTATCGAGCACGGCAGAGGAGATGGCCAGCCAGGCGGAGAACTTGCAACGATTGATGAAGGTGTTTCGCGTTGACGTCGAAACGGAGCCCGAAAACTATAAGGCTCACGGAGTGGCCCCTGACGTTGAGAAGCGTTCAGCCTCGAATGGGATGAATCTACCTAGGGTGGCAGCCGGCCCGAGGGAGATGCGGGGGAACGAAAAAGACCGGGCCAGCGCTTCATCTCACTCGAAGGCTGGCGAGTTCCGGCAGCCGCGTCATTCAAACACAAAAAGCAATGCCACGATGGTTCATAGCGTAATCGAACTGCAGCCAGCCGCTCCGGAAGAACAATCGTTCAGGGGTTCCCAGAAAGGCGACATCGTGATCGAATAAAAGGAGCGAGCTAGAATGACACTGCTAAAAAAGAGCCTTAAGATAAAAGTAGCGCTTGGCATCGCCGCCCTGCTGCTTTTCGTGCTCGGCGCTACCACCTGGGTCAACATCGCGTTTTTTACAACGGAATACCTCACCTGGATCGAGGCACGCTCCGACGTTCTCGCCAAGCCCATAAAAGATCGCATCAAGGACCTGTTATCTCAAGTTGGTTACGACCCTACCGTCTTCATTGTTTTAAAAGGCGACGTGGCTCACTTGTTAGAGGAGAACCGCGAGCTTTCCCACGTCGCTATCTATGATTCCGCGGGTAAGCTCGTGCTCCACAGCAACCTGGAGCAAGAGAAACAGCGCAATGTTCACGCCGCCGTTCGGGAGGCTCTTGAACAGCGGCCACAGAAACCGGTCACGCTTTTCTTCGAGGGAAACTATCACACCTTGATTCCTATGGCGCACCAGAAGGGAACGCTTTATGTCTCCTTAGGTTCCCGAGGCGAAATGGTCGGAGCAGTTCGTTCAGGAATTATGCTCAGGTTCTTGATCATAAGCTTGATTGCCCTCTTGCTATGTGGCGCCGGGGTTTACTGGGTCATTCAACGTTGGGTTTCCGGACCGATCAACGGCTTGGTTTCAAGAGCCCGGGGGATCGCCGATGGCGATCTCAGGCAGGTCGTGGCCCAGCGGGGCTCTGATGAGATCGGCCAAGTGGAATGGGCGTTCGACCAGATGATCGAAGGTCTTCAGGGCGTGGTCGTTCAGGTCCAGTCGGCGGCCAACTCCGTCTCTTCAGCTTCCGCACAGGTTTCCGCGTCAGCGGATCATCTTTCTGCGGGCACCAGCGAGCAAGCCGCCTCGGTGGAAGAAACGACTTCCAGCCTGGAACAGATGAACGCGTCGATTGCCCAGAACGCGGACAACTCCCGCCAGATGGAACAGATGGCTTTGAAGGGCGCCAAGGAAATGGAGCAAAGCTCCAAAGCAGTGCGCGAATCCGTCGAGGCGATGAAAACCATCGCCGAGAAGATTTCTATTATCGAGGAAATCGCCTACCAGACAAATCTTCTGGCACTCAACGCCGCCATCGAAGCGGCCAGAGCGGGAGAACATGGCAAAGGCTTCGCCGTGGTTGCCACAGAAGTGAGAAAACTCGCCGAGCGTAGCCAGAGCGCTGCTCAGGAGATCAGCACTCTTACCTCCTCCAGTGTCAAAGTCGCGGCGAAGTCGGGGCAGTTATTGGAAGAATTAGTCCCGGCGATCCGAAAAACGGCGGAATTGGTGCAGGAGGTGGCCACGGCATCAAGGGAACAAGGTACCGGAGTGGCGCAGGTGAACAAGGCGATGGGTCAGGTGGATCGGGTCACGCAGAGAAATGCTTCGGCGGCTGAAGAGTTATCGAGCACGGCAGAGGAGATGGCCAGTCAGGCCAAGAGCCTGCAGCAGTTAATGAGCTTTTTCCGCGTCGATGGAAACGACTCTTTGCCGCCGCCGGGCAGTTTTGTCGCCCGGTCAACGGCGTCGCTTTCAGAGCGGCAGCCATTCCAGAGTATGGCGGACTCGGCTGAAGCGGTCAGCCGGGGGGGGATAAACGGGAAAGGAGCGGAGGCCGCGTTACGCCCCGGAGAGCATGACTTCACTCGCTGGACCGAATTGTAAGGAAAATAATGAAAGGACCGATAAACTGAATGGGATCAGCGCCATTCAGGCGCATAAAAGCAGCGGAATCCCTGGCAACTGTGCCGATGAATCAAGAATATACATGTCCGCCGGCTTCGGCGGAGCGGGCCGTGCGGCCAGTTACCGACAAGGAGTTCGGCCTGTTTCAAAAACTGATCTACGAGAAGGCGGGGATATATCTCGCCGCCCCGAAAAGAGCCCTGGTCAATGCGCGCCTTGCAAAACGCATACGCGAACTGGGCCTGGACTCCTTCGCGGCCTACTACCACCATGTGGTCGATGATCGGGATGGAGCGGAACTTATACAGCTGCTCGACCGCATCTCGACCAACGAAACCCACTTTTTTCGCGAGCCGCGCCAGTTTGAGTTCCTCGGTACGCGAATCGTTGCCGACTGGACCGCTAAGGCCGCCGCGGGAATGAGATCGCGGCGCATTTTCGTCTGGAGCGCGGGCTGCTCGACCGGAGAGGAGCCCTATTCCTTGGCGATGACGCTGCGGGAGCACTTTCCACCCTCGGCCGGCTGGGAGATCGAGATTCTAGCCACTGACCTCTCGACCCGCGTGCTCGACTGCGCGCGCACAGCGATCTGGCCCATGTCGAAAGCGGAAGAGATCCCGCCGAAATACTTGAAACGTTTCATGCTCAGGGGAAAAAGTGCGCAAACGGGAAAAATGAAAATGACGCCTGAGATCCGTTCCATGGTGCGCTTTGAGCGCCTAAATCTAAACGACGATGTTTATCCTGTGAGCGGCAGCTTTGATCTGATCTTGTGCCGCAACGTGCTCATCTATTTCGACGGTCCGTCAAGGTTGCGCGTGATCCACCGACTGCTGAATTATCTGGCCCCTTCCGGGTATTTATTTGTCGGCCACGCGGAGAGCCTAAACGGCATTACTAACCAGGTACGCCCGGTCATGCCAACGGTTTATGTTCATGCGGGGAACCAGCACTCATTGAATCCGGAAATGAATGCCTATTCGTGGAGAGTGGGGGCGATGCCGTGATTGCCAGCAATCGCCATCCCATACATGTCTTGGTCGTGGACGACTCCGCCGTGGTGCGTGAAATTATGACTGGAGTCCTGTCACAGGAACCCGGTATGCGAGTAGCGGCCGCGGCGGATCCGCTAATCGCGATGCAGAAGATGCGCCATCGACGCCCCGATGTGATTGTCCTCGATCTGGAAATGCCACGGATGGACGGCCGCACCTTCCTTCACAAGATCATGACGGAAGACCCGATTCCGGTGATCATTTGTTCCGCGCACACGGGCCAAGAGACATCACTTGGCCTTCAGGCTTTGGAAGAGGGCGCCGTAGACGTGGTGACCAAGCCCCGTTTGGGGGTTCGGGAGTTCCTCCATGAATCAGCCGTGACACTCATCGATGCCGTGCGGGCCGCCGCCAGCACCCATCCCAGAGAACGGCGCGCGGCTTTCCTGCCGCCGCCTCCACGGCGCAACGCCGATGCCGCCCTCCCGGGGGGAAACAAACCGGTGCCAGGCCGCGTGAGCCACAACATGGTGGCCCTCGGTGCCTCCACGGGAGGCACCGAGGCTTTGCGGCTGGTGCTCGAAGCGATGCCTGTTCACGCGCCCGGATTAGTCGTCGTGCAGCATATGCCTGAAGGTTTCACGACTGCGTTCGCCCGGCGCTTAAACGAGCTATGCCGGATCGAAGTGAAAGAGGCGGCCGATGGCGACCCGGTCGTTGCCGGTCGCGCCCTTATCGCGCCAGGGAACCGCCATACGCTCGTTCACCGCGATGGCACCCAATATAGGGTCGAGGTGAGCGACGGGCCGCTCGTCTCCAGGCACCGGCCCAGTGTAGATGTGCTCTTTGGGTCGGTCGCGAAGGCGGCGGGTTCGAACGCCGTCGGCGTCATCATGACCGGAATGGGCAGTGACGGAGCCGAGGGGTTGCTGGAGATGCGCCATATGGGCGCCGTGACCATCGCGCAGGACGAGGCGTCATGTGTCGTCTTTGGCATGCCGAAAGAAGCGATCGAGCGGGGCGCCGTGAACCAGGTAGCCGCCCTCTCACACATTCCCAAGCTTATCTTGAGCGCGGTCAATGGCACCCAACGGACCAATGACGCAAGTCGCAATAAAAGCAATTGACGATGTCTATGAAAAAGCGTTTGCCTTGAATCACTGAAATCAATCCAAGAATGAACCGAGAAGGAGAATACGATCGTGACAGAAACGAAAAAAGTGAAGGTTTTGGCGGTAGACGATTCGAAGACCATGCTGGCAATGATCTCGGCTCAACTAAAGGGAAGCGACTTTGAGCTGGTCGCCACGGCGAGCAGCGGACCGGAAGCCTTGGAGAAATATAAGCAGCACAAACCCCAGCTGGTGTTGTTGGATATCGTTATGCCGGAGGTTACCGGGGTCGATACTCTCGAACGGCTGCTCCGCACCGACGCCAGCGCTTGCGTGGTAATGGTGAGCTCGCTGGGAACCGTTGAAGCCGTACAGGATTGTTTGAAAAAGGGCGCGAAAAGCTTCTTGCAAAAACCTCTGCAAAGGGAGGGGATGCTGACTCAATTAAAGAGTGTCTGCGAAGAAAGCGGAGTGACCTCATGAACTCAAGATTTTTCGGACAGTATCTGCTGGAAAAGGGCAGAATCACCTCGGAGCAACTCGTCACCGGGCTGGAACAGCAAAAAACCGTCCAAGCCCCTATCGGAACGCTCGCTCTTGAAAGAGACCTGCTCACGGCGGAACAGATCAAACAAATCCTCCATCAGCAAAGGAAAACCGGCCTTCGATTCGGCGAACAGGCGGTGGCGATGGGTTCGCTCACGCAAACGCAGGTGGACGAGCTCCTTCAAGTGCAGGAGGTGAGTCACCGGGTGCTGCTCGGCGAAGTGCTGGTTATGAAAGGCTATCTCACCATTGAAATGCTGGAAAAGGAATTGAAGGAATACAAAAAAGCGGAAGAAAATATCTCGTCGGAGGTTTCCGAAGCTTTTAGCAAACTCCTCCATAAAAATCTGGTCAAGACCTTTACTGATTTAATGATCCTGATGTTTAACCAATTTGCAAAGCAAGACATCAAAATCGAGCGCTGTGAAATGGGCAAAGATAAGGTGCGCTTGTTTCGCTGGGTGATTGCGCAAAAGATCGCGGGTAGCAACGTCGAATTCAAGTACCTCTTGTCGGTGCCGGCGAAACTGTTGCTTCAGATGGCGTCAACCATGCTGGATGACAATATCAAGACGCCGGACGAGCTCGCCCTCGACGCAACCAAGGAGTTTGTCAATATCGCCAACGGAAACGCCTGCGCCAGACTATCGGAGGATGGCATGACCTTTACCATGTTGCCCCCCGAAGTGTACGAGACGACGACGAAGCCCTATGCCTTACGGGCAAGCGAAGTCGTCTGCGTGCATCTGGCGTCGCCCGATTTTAAATTGGAGGTCGCCTTCGAGTTTTAAACGGCTGGGATCTCAGCAGCCATCGCAGCCAGCCTCCGGCACGCCCAGATCACGGTGGCTGCGGTGATTTTCACCACGGCGCCGGCGATGCGGTCACCGCGGACGGGCCGACGCAAAGACGCAATCACGCCAGATCCCGCGAAGGACACCATTGTCTCAACACGCAGCCGCCGCAGTTCGGTTTGCGCGCATGGCAGACGCGTCTACCGTGGATGATCAGGCGGTGGGAAAAGCCGGTCCATTCCTTGGACGGCAGCAGACACCCAAGGTCTCTTTCGATCTTGGTTGGGTCCTGCTCGCGGGTCAGTTCGAGGCGATTGGACAGCCGCTTGCAGTGCGTATCCACCGCGATGCCGGGAACGGCGAAGGCGTGGCCGAGAATCACATTGGCGGTTTTTCTCCCTACACCGGCGAGTTTCGTTAGCTCCGTCATCGCGGCTGGCACTTGGCCCTCGAACTCATCAACCAATTGTTGGGCGCACCGTTGCAGGGATTTCGCCTTGGCGCGGAACAAGCCGAGGGTACGGATCAGCGCTTCGATGTCGCGGGTGGAAGCGCGGCTGAGCGCCGCCGCGTCGGGATAACGGCGAAAAAGTTCCGGGGTAACTTTGTTCACCGCCGCGTCGGTGCATTGGGCGGAAAGGATAACCGCCACGAGAAGCTCGAAATGATTACGATGGATCAGCGGGCACTCGACGTCCGGATAGGCGAGTGCCAAGCGTTTCGCGATGCTACGAGCCCTGGCGCTTTTTTCCGCGAGCGTCTCCCGTTTTCGGCGCAGAGCACCCGCTCGCAACGCCGACGCGGATCGCTTCAAGCCAAGGCTAGTGTCCTGGCCCAAGGGTTCGCCACATAATTTCCGTCTCATTCTGCCCAAAAATCTCCCCTTCCCCTCTTTTCCAAAGAGGGGTTAGAGTCCTACGGAGAAAATTCCCCCTTTGAAAAAGGGGGACAAAGGGGGATTTGAGTGCGACTTCAGCCGCTGCTATCGTTTGGAGTTTTCAAACGAACTTCTGAGACACCACACTAGCGCCGGGCGAGAAAGGCGTTTTTCCCGGCATAAACCGCTCGCCTGCCCAACTCCTCTTCGATTCGCAACAGCTGGTTGTATTTCGCCGTGCGCTCGCCGCGGCAGGGAGCGCCGGTCTTGATCTGAGCCGCGTTGGTCGCCACCGCGAGATCGGCAATCGTCACATCTTCGGTTTCACCGGAGCGATGAGAAATGACGGTCGTGTAGCCGGCGCTTTTTGCCAGCGCCATGGTGTCGAGAGTTTCTGTGAGCGAGCCGATCTGGTTGACCTTTATGAGAATGGAATTGGCCACGCCGGAATCGATGCCCTGCTGGAGCCGAGCCCTATTGGTGACGAAAATATCATCGCCGACCAACTGAATGGATTTGCCCAATGCTTGGGTCATCATGCGCCAACCGTCCCAGTCGTCCTCGGCGAACCCATCTTCGATGGAAATGATCGGATATTGCCTCACCCAATCCTCATAGAGCCGGACCATTTCCTCTCGTCCGCGCGCACATCCATCCGATTTCTTGAAAAAGTACTTACCGTCCTCAAAGAACGCGCTGGAGGCTACATCCACCGCCAGAGCAACCTGCAATCCCGGTTTGTAGCCCGCCTGAAGGATCGCCTCCAGCAAGAGCTCGATCGCTTCGGCGTTGCTCTTGACCTGCGGCGCAAAACCGCCCTCGTCGCCGACACTGGTGGACAGCGCGCGATCATGCAAGACCCTTTTTAAAGTCAGAAAAATTTCCGCGGCGGCCCGCAGCGCTTCAGCAAAACTCTTCATGCCATAGGGGACGATCATGAACTCTTGCACGTCGACGTTGTTGTCGGCATGAACGCCGCCATTGAGCACGTTCAACATCGGCACCGGCAGGATTTTGGCGGCGGCGCCGCCGAGATAGCGATACAGGGAAATGCCTTGAGCGCGCGCCTGGGCGTGGGCGACCGCCAAGGAGACTCCAAGGATCGCGTTAGCGCCGAGTTTACCCTTGTTCGGCGAGCCGTCGAGAGCGAGCATGATCCGGTCGATCGCTCCCTGCTCTTTCGCTTCTTTACCGCGCAATCGTGGCGCGATTTTCTCGTTGACATGGGCGACAGCGCGCACCACGCCTTTGCCCGAAAAACGCTTGCCGCCGTCGCGCAGCTCCACGGCCTCGTGGACGCCGGTGGAAGCGCCGGAGGGAACCGTGGCCCGGCCGATGACGCCGTTTTTCAGCGTCACTTCGACTTCCACCGTGGGCTGTCCCCTTGAATCCAAAACTTCGCGCGCGCGCACCCGTTGTATTTTCATCACCCGCCCCCAAAAAATAGTTACCAGCACAAAAGCATAAATTATGCTATATTACTATCCGTTTAACCCGCGCAGATGAAGTTACTCGCGCAAATATCGAGCCGTTGGCCGCTCTTTCTTTTAACGGCGCTAATCCTCCTGCTCTTCATATACACTATTGTTGGAGAGCGGGGCGCGATTCATTTATGGCGCCTACGAGGCGAGAAAATCACGCTGGATGAGAAAAACTACCGTCTGCAGAATGAAAACGAGGCCCTGCGCAAGCGCATTTCGCGGCTGCGCACCGATGACCTCTATCTGGAGCAGGTCGCGCGCGAAGAGCTAAATCTTGTGCGTCCCGGGGAAGTCATCTATCGCTTTCCCTCGACCCAGCCAAGAAAGAGCTGGACCGCAGCGCTCAGCGCGCCTCCTCCCGAATCGCCCCTGTCAGCGGCACAAAGAGCACCCCGGTAAGATCCTCGGCAACAGGTTTGCCTCCGATTTTGGTGAACCGCATCAATCGCTGCGCCCGCCGTTCCTCGCCCTGCGGCATGACCAACCGTCCGCCTTCGCGCAGCTGCTGCCACAGCGGTTCGGGAATTTTTGGCGCCGACGCGGTCAGCAGAATCGCCTCAAACGGTCCTTTTTCCCGCCAGCCGAAAAAGCCATCTCCCACTTTAAGTTGAACGTTGGCGACGCCGAGTTGCAAAAGAACCTCTCTGGCCCGCTCGCTGAGCGCCGGGAGAATTTCAATGGAGCACACTTCCCGCGCGAGCCGGGCCAGCACCGCCGCTTGGTAGCCCGACCCGGTGCCGATTTCCAAAACCTTTTCGTTTCCCTTGAGCTGCAACAATTCGGTCATGAACGCGACAATGTAGGGCTGCGAGATGGTTTGGCCGGCGCCGATCGGCAGCGGTCGATCTTCGTAGGCCGCGGCGCGCAACGGCTCGGGCACGAAGAGGTGGCGCGGCACGGCGTCCATCGCCGCCAGCACCCGCGCGCTCTTGATGCCGCGCCCCCGCAGATCGCGTTCGATCATCTCGGCCCGAGCGCGCGCGAATGGATCGTGACCTTCCGATGCGCGCGGGCCAGCTTGCGCCGCGTACGCCGGCAGCCAGCTTAATGTTGAGAACAGGACGAGCGCGGGCGCAGTTAATGAGAACCTACGAATTGTCCGAAAAGACGAAGTGATAGTACTCATCCATGTCCATGAGCGCGTCAAGCTCGGTAAGATCCGTCAACCGAACTTCGACCAGCCAGCCCTCATTGTACGGGTCTTCGTTGATGATCGAGGGCCGAGACTCCAATTCCGAATTGACCGAAAGCACGGTGCCCGACACCGGCGATTCCAGCTCATGAACCGTGGCGACCGATTCAAGCTCGGCGAACATTTCACCCTCCTCGATTTTATCGCCGACCTCCGGTAATTCGATGGAGATGACAGTACCGAGCTCCTTTTGGATATAGTTGGTGAGTCCCAGGTAGACATGTTGGCCTTCCACGCCGACCCAAACATGCTTTTCGCTGACTTTGACTTCCTTTTCCGTGACGCCCATTTACGACGATAACTATAGAACCTGCGGTTGTTCTGTCAAGAGGAAGTCCACGCTGCCGAGATTCGCTCTGACTCTTCGACTCGAGCCCCCGGCCTTGGCCGGGTACTCCTGCTCAGGATTCCGCCCCACGGGCGTATTGGGAGGTGCCACGGGATTGCCCGTGGGGCTCCACTTCTAACACGCCTCTAGACTCCAAGGCGCCGTCGCATGCAGCAACTTTATTCCCTAGTACAAATCTTCCCCTTGACCCAAGCGATCGTACATCTACAGACGCGGAGGTCAAGCACTGCCAAACCAGGGCGCGCACGCTCATGCGGCCGGGCAGGCAAAGACAATGGGTGAGAGCCAGATCGATGTTGGTGTATCTGGCGCGCGAGTCGAGTGGCAAGAGGGTGAAGGCGTCAGGGAAAGAACTTCACCGCGATCCGTCGATTGTGAGCCGTTTGTGTGCCAGCTACGCAGAGAGTCGGGCTCAGCAGGTCGAGGATCGGCCGCTGCGACAGGTTTCCAATTAAGTCGATACGAATACCTGACCCGACTCCTTCTCACGCGGGCCGAAACCAAATCATGGCGGCGCTCCGCACCTTATTCGAGCATTTCGGAAATTCGGTAATAGCCCAGACGTTAGAGCCTTCAGTACGAGGTCACGCGAGCTAAAGCTAATATAGAACTCGGATTCGCATTTTTTGCACTATTGGATTATGGACAATCTTTGCGCGGCAGGCCGTCACTCAATAATTTCCAAGGCAAAGCGTTTATAACGGCGAATCAGCTCAAAATCTTCTTTATCTCCGGTGCAGACCGTGGCGCCTATCTGTAAAGCGGACAGCGCTATTAGAGTATCGTTCAATAGAGTGGTCAACTTAGAGTTGTACTTAGGCTCTTTCTGGCTAATCTTCGCTAGAATTCTCGCTGATTCATTCCAAGAGCCGTGACTGGTGTAACAACTCGCCCGACTTTCTCGGATCGGAAGACAAAGCCCTGGATGAGTCGTATGCCCCGAAGATCTAAAGCCCCAAGGTAAAGTTCGGCGGAAACAACGGAGCAAAGGTAGGTAGAAGGCAAGGAATCAAATAATAGGCGGTATGGTTTGCTGCCTGCTCCTCCATGGATAGCGTTAATGTAGACGTTGGTGTCGAAAATGATTTTACGACCGGTCTGAGGAGGCATCCCCGATGTGTCCCCTGCCTTTATCCAGAAGCTCTTTCAACGCCTTCGCTAATTCCGCCTCGTCAGCGGCCAACTCCAGGGCTCTATGAATAGTCTCGGTCTCAGTCTTAGTGTGAAGCCATTTCTGCGCGTTGCGCAGCTTAGCTACGTCCAGCCGATAGTTCTTCCTCAGAAAGGTTGGTTTCATTTGTAACCGCTCCAATAACAATACAGATTTTTAGCATCGTGAACCTGTATTGTCAAATTTCAACTGTCTCAACTAAACCCAATCCGTCAATCATTCCAGCTTGTTTTGATTCTGGTGATATCGCGTCACAGCAGCCGCGCAGACTTTCGGATATTCGGAATTCCGAAAGTCTCGTGCATTGCCAAGGTGATTTACAACGGCTGGCAAGATCATCTGGGTCCGACTGAAGCGCGGTCGCCCGCGAACAACACCGAGCGTGAGCGAGTTGCAGGATTTGGGCGTGGCGCGAGTCAGTTACGGTTCCGGGTTTCTTAAAGCGGCGATCAGCGGCGCGAAGCGCTTTGCACAAGAGATTCTCGAAAAGGGGACGTGCAGCATGCTCAAGGAAGGGATGCAGACGCCGGAGATTTCAGCGTTGCTGGCGAGGAAGAAGTAGAGTTTTTCTGCCACCCCTGCTCACGTCGGTGTTGCCGACTGCCGGGCGGCAGTAAGCCGTTGGCGGAGATCTGTGAGGAAGTCACTGTGACGGGTTTTGAGATCCTGTCGAAGATCTTCTGCGGATTGCTGTGCTCCTTGGAGATAGCGGTCGACCTGTTCACGGTTATTCAGGTAGTAGGCTATAGTTGCGTAAACCTGGGCAAGAGATAGACCGGGAAAGTCCTGGCAAATCTCCTCCGGGGTCGCACCTTCACAAAAGGAATAAACCACACTATCGAGAGAAATGCGTGTGCCGGCAATTCGCCAGCTTCCTTGCGGAGTGCGAACAAGAAGATCCGTAAGATCGATACCGAGATTCATGGAAATTATACTAAGCCACCTTGGGTTCAAGAGCAACAGGTGAGGTGAGGCGTGGGCGCGGGGTCTTTTATTTCATGACTTTTTTTTATCGATGGGGGCTGTCAATGGGGCCAGGCAGAACACTCTGCATGTCCAGATGAATTGCTGTCGTGAGCCATAGGGTGACTCTCATTGGATGAGAGAAGTCCCACGGCGGGAAGAGTCAGAGGCCGCGTAGCTTGGGGGGGCTGGGACGGAAGTTGATCCAGATAGTGATGCACGACGTTAATGCGATCACATATTCTACTCATGTTCGCCGAACACACCGAAGGATCGTGTCCAGCTCTTC
>Ga0214472_10000075_pt1 | contig 130677 bp, 110 predicted proteins | sample RVTome_6_FD_207662 | JGI IMG/M metagenome (GOLD analysis project Ga0214472, IMG submission 207662) | Soil microbial communities from uranium-contaminated site in the Upper Colorado River Basin, Wyoming, United States - RVT140D175 | ecosystem: Environmental > Terrestrial > Soil > Contaminated... | reverse complement strand
CTACGGCTTCGTTACCTCCGCCGACACTTCGGCTGCTTCCGGCTGGAACGACCAGTTGCCGGGTGGGTATCGCACCCACGGGATCATCCGAACCTTTCCACGACGCACGCCCCGGAGGGGCGAAAGAACACCCGAGGGCATGTCATCCGGAAGGATCGGTCAGTCTGAGTAATAACAACACCGGGAAGGCGATTTCGGCGGAATGAAAACTGAAAAAGCCGGGCCAACGCACGCGCTCCAAACCCCAACCCCAACTCCTCCAGCCTCGACTCATTATGGTACAACTACCCGATGACGCGACTCACCGCTGCGACCGAGCCACGGATTCAGGCCGTTTCAACGGCCTTCCGCCGCGACGTGAGCGTCGGAGTGACGTAGCTGATTGGCGCGTGTGTAGGCCGTTTCAACGGCCTTCCGCCGCCGAAGGCGGCTTCCAGGCCAGCCGTTTTACGGCTGGTCACGTACCGTCTCGTCCACCTCTCGACCAGCCCGTTTCAACGGGCTTCCCCGATTCGTGCGACCGTACGAGTCAGCGTTGAATAAACAGCCCGGTGCGCCGCCCCCATTCGGCGGTCCCGGACACGCCCCACGGGCCCTGCACGCCTGAAAAAAAAAGAGCGGCCACAACCCCCGGCCCGACAGGCACTTACGAGCGCCCGTCTCGTTCTCGCCCCGCCAAAACGTTACTCCCCTTGACGTTATTATGACGGAAGGCCCCCAACATGAACCGCTCTTCCACTTTGACGTTTCGACATTTCGACGTTGCCCCCTCCTCGATCCCCCGATCCCTTCCTCCCTCGATCCCTCGATCCCCCGATCCCTCGATCCCTCGATCCCTTCCGCACCTCGGCGTTCCGACGTTTCCGCCTCCTCGATCCCCCGATCCCTTCCTCCCTCGTTCCCTCGATCCCCCGATCCCGTGCTCCTGTTGCCCCTTGCCTACTGCCCTTTTTTTCCCGAAACGGACCCAATTTTCCGCCCTGGCGCTATCGAAAACGCCGTTTGCGTTAAGAAAACGAACCCAATCGAACCCGAATCACGCGGGTTCACCGCACAGTTGGCGGCGCGGTGCTGGCATGCGATCGGCGATCGGAAATCGGCGATTGGCAATTACCCCATCACGGGGCGCAAGGCGAGTCGGTCACGTCCTGGCCGTCGGCGCAGCCGATGCCGCCGAAATAGCGCTGGAACTCCGCGTAGTCGCGAAGGTCGCAGTCGCAGTCGCCGTCGAGGTCGCAGGGCACGGAGCCGAAAAGCGGATGGGTCGGGTCGGAAATGACGCGCGAGAGCAGTTCCTTCGGCGTGTAGTCGCACGCGTCGTCCACGTTGAGGATGCCGTCGTTGTCGAGGTCGTCGTCGTCGGGATCGAAGATGCGGTCACCGTCGCAGTCGCCGGGCGGGAAGGCGGCGCCGTTAAGCGCGATGACGTACGTGCCCGATTCCTCCGACTCGCCCCACTTGCCGAGGATCTGGCTGCCGCCGAAGCCGTCGGGACCGGAGACTTCGTCACGGCTGGCCTGATCGAACAGCGCCATCCCGCCGGAGGATTGAGGATCGTTGTCGAAGCCGGTGATTGCCAGGTAGTACACGCCGCGGCCCGGGATGGTCTGGCCCGTCCCGTCGTTGGCTTGCGAGAGGAGAAACGAGCCGGGGAGTCCGCTGGTGTTGTCGTTGGCCAACAGGGCCCGACCGTCCTGATGGAACAGCCAGAGTTGGGTGTCGAAGTCGGCCATGCCGTTGACAATCGTGTCCGCGCTGAACGCTACGGGATCGGTGATGGCGATGATGTACATGTCCTCCATGTCAGCGCCCAAGCGGCCCGCGACGTTCAGGGCGCCGAGGGTGCCGTAAAGGCTGGTGAGCTGGCCGACGCCCTTGGGCGCCTGTGCGGTGCCGGGAAAGCTGCCGGCGTCGGTGTCCTCGACCCAGTCGGGCCCGGCCGTCGCAGCGGGCGGACGCATCGCGGCGAGCAAGAGAAACGCCGTACAGAATGCGATTCGCGCGTTCATAGTCCCCCCTTTCCGATGATGGGCAGGATGCCCCGACCCGGGCGTTATCGTACCGGAATCCCGCGGGGGATACAACGTCCCGGGCCGGTGGTGGCGATGGCCGAGTTCCACCGCAAACGACTCCCGCGGGCTTTGTTGCGAGAAGGGATTCTCGCACCAGCGTCGGCCGTGCGTACGCATAAGGTGTTGTCGCGCGAGTTATCGGGAGACGGGAGACCCGGCGTCGGGCGCTGCTCGACCGCCGGGTCCCGTCCCCGCCCCTCCCTCGATCGAGATCAGTCCCCCAAACACACCGATCCGATCGGGGCAATACCGTCGTCCATCATGCGCGGACCGTTACGCCGCGCTCATGCGGAGAACGGAGGCCCGAAGGCCGGCAGGAAGTTGCCTTCGGGCCCCGTCTCCGATCCCCCGCAGGTGGTCAGTCCCCCAAGTGCACCGGCCCGATCGGGGCACGGATCGTCATCGGCGCCGTCAGGTCGGCGACGCCGTCATAGCTTCCGGGCTGAACGTAGAGCGTGCCGCCGGATGGCACTTCGTCGACGCCGTCGAGGAAGGACTTCATGGGCCGGAGGAAGGACCCATCCTCCTCGTCAAACGGGGACGTTCCGTCGACGAAGCGCCAGTCCGACTCTGGGTAGAGGAACGACATCGTGAGCGCATCGATCTTGCTGAAGTGGCTACGCTGCCCGATCTCGTCCTCGCGCCCGATCCAGCTCGCGGCGGTGACGGGGTCGGGCACGAGCGGACGGCAGCCGTCGGCCGCGGCCGGCCCGCAGCAAGACGCATGCGGCGGGGCCGTGGCGCACGCAGCGCGGAAGATGGGAATCCCGGCGGTGTCGTCGAGGATCACGTCGCCGTCGCCGTCATGTTCGTAATCGCAGTCGGAGAAGGTGCAAAGCGGGTACATCATGATGGAGTCGAAGTCGAAGGGTTCGAAGTAGCCGTGCTGTGCGGTGGGATAGTGGTGGTACTCGTCGCGGACGGTGTAGTTTCCGCTGATGTTGTAGCTGCCGTCCTCGTTGTCGAGAAAGACGAGGCGCTCTTCGTAGAACGTGACGTACTGATCGCGGTCCTCGCGCACCATCTCGTGGTCGAGACCGAGGGCGTGGCCGACCTCGTGGACGAAGCCCCAGGCGAAGTTGCCCCAGGGGTTGACGCCGACGGTCTGGGGGCTGTCGGGATCCATCCCGATGCTGGACGACGAGGCGTCACCGAGGGTCATGGCAAAGCTGATGTAATTCCCCGGCACGCCTTGCTCACATTCGAAGCCGGGACACAGCGATTCATCCTCACAACCGGCCTCGACGAAATGGACGTTGGCGACCTGCGCCCAGAGCTGCATCGAGATGCACGGGTTGGCGATGGTGGCCGGGCGGCAAGTCTCGCCCGCGACACACGCGACCGGGTTCGCCGGATCACAGCCCGTGTACGGCGGGAGCGGCCGTCCGAGACACTTGCCGCTCAGCTCGTTGCATATGGCGTCGGGCTCGGGACCGCAGTCGGATTTCTTGGTGCAATCGGGCCACTCGGGCATGGTCTGGGGAACGCACAACCCGCCGATGGGCTCGCAGGTCTGGGCGTTGCCGCAGTCGGCGTCGCCGTTGCCCGTATCGCAGTACGTCGCGGGAGTGCCCACTGGCGTGCAGACCCCCATCCGCTCCAGCGCGGGCTCGAACCGGAAGTAGACGACGTTGTAGTCCCAGTACCGTGCGGGGTCTTCCGGAAACACGGCCGCCTTTGCCACGGCGGTCATGGAAGCAGCCAGGGTCACGGCGATCCGGCCCACGCGGGCCGAGCGACGCTGGGCAATGTGTTTCGGGCGAATCATGGCACTACTCCGTCGGGCGGCACGCACCGATTCGGGCCCTGCCGTCCATCACTGATCCAAGCGGGTGCCGCGGGTGTAACTCACGCGGCTCGAGCCGGTTTCTGCTGCCGGGCATCGAAGCCGGCGGAAAGCCGCTTCCGCCGGCGGGAGCTACCGGCCGATGCTCGTGCCGAAGCGGTTCTGAAAGACGCGCGCGTCCTTCACGTCGACCGCACCACTCTGGTCGAAGTCAAACCCCACGCACCGTTCGTCGGCCCGTACGCGCGGGCCGGCAAGGCACTCGTACAGACACTGATAGTCGACGAGCGTGACCATGCCGTCCTTGTCGCAGTCGGGGAACGCCTCGGCGCTTTCAGACGGCGGGTCGCAGTCCGTCGGGCTGGTGGCGAAGACCGTTCCGTCACGGGACGCCGTCATCCCCACCACCACGGCCCCCGCCATCAACACCGAGCCGGTGGCGGCGTCGCGAACGGCGCTGCCGTCGGTCCGACCGCACAGCTCGTCGGCGAGGGTTCGTCCAATGAGCAGGCTCAGCAGCAACATGCCGGTGAGACAGCGCTTCGCGCGGGTCCGAGTCGGGTTCGTGTTTCGCGATTGGTTTGCGGATGTCATCGTCAGTCTCCCAGGGTTACCGGCCCGATCGGGGCCAGGATGGTCATCGGTTTCGTGATCGTGTCCACGGCGTAGTAGCTCGCGGGCAGGACCCAGAGGGTTCCGCCGTTGGGCGTGACGTCGACGCCGTCGAGAAACTGCGTCTGAGGCTGCTGGAACGTGCCGGTTTCATCGTCGCCGTCGTACCAGGCGTCGACGAATCGCCAGCCGGCCTCGGGATAGAGGAACCGCATGGTCATGGCATCGTACGTGCTGAAGTGATTGCGCTGGCCGATGCAGGGGTCTCCGGTGGGCACGCCGCAGCAACTGTCGCTGCCCGACCAGGTCACGTCGATCTCCATCGTCCGGCAGTCGGCGGTGTCGTTGACGCAGAGGTCGGAGTCGTTCCCGCACGAATCGCCGCAGCTCGAGAAGCGACACAGCGCGTACATCATCAGCGAGCCGAAGTCGAACGGCTCGGGCACGCCGTGCTCGGCCCGCGGAAAGTGCTGCGAGCCGTTCTCGATGTCCCAGTTGCTGGTCGACACGCCGGTGACGTTGCCCATGTTGGGCGTGACGAAGTCATCGCGGTCGCGGCGGCACTGCTCGTGGTAGAGGCCCAGCGCGTGTCCCAGTTCGTGCGCCTGGCCCCACCCGCTGACATTGGTCGTCAGGCGTACGTTGATGCTCTGCGGCCCCTCGGGATTTCGGCCGATCGAATCGGAGCTGCTGCTGACGCCCGATGTCGCCTTCCAGGCGATGTAGTGGTCGGGCACGCCTTCGATGCAGGGAAAGCCCGGACAGGCCGGCGTGTCATCGACGCAGGAGATCTCACGGAAGGTGAGATTCGCCTCGGCCGCCCACCGCTCCATGGCCACGCACGGCCCGGCAGTTGTCGTGATAACGCACTGGCCGTCGGTGACGCCCGCTGCGTCACAGTCGGCGTCACCGTTGGTCGTATCGCACGCGGGGTAGCCGAGGTCGGCGCTGTCGCCGCCCAGGCAGTTGCCGTTGGTCAGCGGGAGGCACGCCACGAAGATGCTGCAATTATCCTCGGGGTCGCCCTCGGGATCGCAGGCCACCATCGGACTGCTGTCCTCGCAGTAGCTGACCTCGCGAAGCGAGGCGTCCATGCGATAGTTCACGACACCGTTGGGCCAGAGGCGGTCCGGGTTTCCGACGAAGGTCCCGGCGTTCGCCGTCGACGCGGCCACGATAGCCACCGCGATCATCAGTTCAGAACGATTGCAACTCATCAACTTCGTCCCTTCGTCCCTACGTCCCTTCGTCCCTGCGTTCGGATACATCGGTGTCACTCCGGTGCTTGTGGTGGTGGGTTCGATCAAGCTCATCGACACACCGGATTACTGAAGGCTGACGAGGACCAGGACCAGTCCGCGGCCTTCGGCCAGCGGCGTCATGGCCTTGCCGATAATCGCGCCCTGGGCCCGGGTGTGATCCGACGCCTTCGCCGCGTGGCCCGGTGTGGACGAAGTGGTCAGCAGGTCGCCAACCGTGATCGGCGTGTCGGTCGCATCGGCGTACACGTAGACGCGGCCGGTGAGGGCGACGGGCTGCGTGCCGTTAGCAATGCTTCCATTCTGGCCCATCACCATGCCCGGGTTGACGCCGCCGGCGCCGCTGATGATGCCGGCCACGGTGCGATCGTAGGGTGTGTCGCTGACCTTGAGCTGGCCCGGGTTGTTCGGATCGATGCTGACGACCATGCCGGGCTCGATGTTCGCGCCGGTTTCGTTGGCCACGTCGAATGGCTCGGCCAGGTCGGCGCCGCCGGTGATGGTGACGGACTTGAAGCGCCCGTTGCCGGTGTCGCCGTTGAGCCAGATGGTCGCGCCGCCGCCGGCATCGGAGTACAGGAACACCTCACCGCTGGTTTGGCCGGAATTGCCGAAGCGGGCGTTTCCCGTGTCGCCGTTGAGGTGGATGGTCGAATTCGGCTGCGAGTCCTGGTAGAGGTACAGGCTTCCGCTTGTGTTGTTCCCGGACCCGATGCGCACCAGGGCCTCGCCGTTTTCGTCAGCGTCGATCTCGACCGAGCCGTTGTCGGCTCCATCGTAGAGCCCGATGGCCCCGCCGCAGTTCCCCGCGTCATCGCCGCCGCAGCCCCAGACGCGGACGTTGGTCCGGTTGGCGTGGCTCCGCACGAAGACGCCGCCGCCGCCGAAGCCGTCGTTGGCCTGCACGCGGACAGCGTCGACGCCGTTCTGGATGAGCCGGATCTCGCTGCCCGGGGCGTCGGGGTCGTTCTGGTCGAACCCGTCGAGGATCAACGTCGCGTTCTGGGGCTCGGGGTTGGGATCATCGGTCCTATGCCCCATGAAGAAGCTGATCCGGCCGCGCGTGTCGCCGTCGTTGGCGTCCATGCGGAGCGTTTCGTTGCTGCGGGTGACCATCGTGATCCGCGAGCCGTTGCCGTCGTCGCCGTGCAGCCCGAGGCTCCAGTTGGCGTCGCGATCGGCGAGGCCGATCTCGCCGGCGTTGATGTCGTCGTCGGCGAGGACCTGCACGGTGTGCTTATTCATGCTGTTGTACAGGTTCACCGCTCCGCCGTCGCTGGACTTCGCATCGAGGTTGACGCGCAGTTTCCCGTTGTCGTTCATGTTCATGGCTGCCGCGAAGTCGCCCTCGTCACCGATGATCTCGACCATCGGAACGGTGGTGAACTCCTGGAAGCCCTTCTGGATCCGAATGCCGCCCGCATTGTTGGCGTAGGCTCCGTCGACAAGCACGCCGGTGATGTCGTTGACAGTCTGGAACTCGCCGACGCCGGCCAGCGGGCCCGGCGTGATGATGCCGCCGCCGGGGAGCTTTGTGCCCACGCGCGTCGTCAGGTGGTTCGCCTGATCCCAGGTCTGGAAGACGCCGCCGATCCCGTCACGTCGCATCGCCGCCCGCAGGTTCCCGTCCGGCAGCGCTGTCCGGACTTCGACGGCGCTGCTTGTGCGGACGACGCCGGCGGGCCCGTCCGCTTGAATGCTCAGGGCCTCCACAGTGTTGTAGAAATCGGCGACGCCGCCCGTCGGCGAGGTGTGCAGGTCGATCTTGACAGGCCCGTCGGTGTCGAACAGCTCGAGCTGACCGCCGTTGTCGAGATTGGCGGAGAGCCGAACCGTCCGCTCGTTGGCCACCCCGGCGTCGTACAGACTGATAATGCCACGCGAGGTCGGCCCGAACGAGCTGGCCTGAATCAGCACGTCGTCCAGACCGTCGTTTCCGATTACGCGCATGGTCTGAATGCGGCCGTCGAGCTCGACGCCGGGTTCGGGAGCCAGGCCGGACGTATCGAACAGGGTCAGCCGGCTGTTGAGCCCGTCTGCGGTGATCGACGGGGCATCATGTGCGCCACCGAACAGGCAGAGCGAGCCGGCGGAATCCGTGTCACCCAGCCAGATGTCGTCGTCCAATTCCTCGCTGGCGACCCTGTGCACGCGGAACGCGTAGGGAGCTGCCGTCAAGGGAATCCGTGGCGACATCTCCGGGCCGCCGTCAAGCGAAACGCCCAGCTCTCGGCCGGTCCCATCGAACCACTCGGGCAACACCGGGAGGTGGGCCTGAACGACGCCATCGGTCATGGGGTAGCTGGCGTTGGGCACTGTCCCGACCGGGACGACGCCGCCGACCTCGTAGATCATGAATTCCAGATCCACGCTGTTGCCAGGCAGCGGCTGTCCACCGTTGTTTGCGAACGCGCCTTGGAAGCTGATCGTCGCGGCGTCCTGATCGAGCAACGCCCCGATATCGCCGACGGGGCCGTCCAGCGCCGTCGCCACGGTGCCCGCCTGAGCCAGGACCACGGCCGACGCCATCGCCACTGTCCGCATCAATCCGACAACGCTTGTTGAACGCTTCATCTCGTGTCTCCTTCGATTGGCCGGTCTTCGTCGCGGCCCGGATGTCACTTATCCGCGGGCGCCTGCCTGCGGGTTCCACGTTCCAAGCGGATTGGCGGCCGCCGGCTCACGCTCCCGATTCGTCCCGGTGGGCCGAATGCTGCGGGGACGGCCCGGCCGGCTTGCCAGAGCCGTGTCGGTGCCTGAAAATGGCCTTCGCGCCGGAGACCCATCAAAAATGTGCCCCAACAGCGAGGAACACGTCGAGCGAGCGACGCAGGGCGATCGGGCCGCGCTGACCGAGCTGCTGGAGCTGGAAGGCCCGGCAGTACGGCGCGTTGTGGAGGCCGAGCTGCCTAAACGGTTCCAATCGCTGCTTTCCGCCGACGATGTGATGCAGCAGACCTATGCGGATGCGTTCCTGGGGATCGAGCGTTTCGTTCCTCGGGGTGAGGGCGCGTTCCGGGCCTGGCTGACTCGGCTGGCGAAGCGGAACCTGGTCGACGCGGTTCGGATGCTCTCGGCGGAGAAGCGGGGTGGAGACCGCCGGCGGGTGGACGCTCACGCGTTGGAGGAGTCCTACGCGGCCTTGTACGAAGTGGTGCAGCGGACGTTGAGCACGCCGAGCCGCCAGGTGGCGAGCCGGGAGGCCCGGGCGGCGTTGGACGATGCCCTCGCGAAGCTGCCGGAACATTATGCGAAGGTCGTTCGGATGTACGACCTCGAGGGCCGCCCGATCGAAGAGGTTGCCGACAGCCTGGGCCGGCGGGTCGGCGCCACGTACATGCTGCGCTCGCGTGCGCACGACCGGCTTGGCGTGCTGATGGGGTCGGCGTCTCAGTTCTTCACGGCCGGAGGGTGAGCCCCCACGTCTGGCCATTGGACATGCCTATGACAGCGCCCGATGACGGCGAGCACCCGGGAAGCGAGCGTGGGCTTATCGACGCGGCGCTGCGGGAAGTGGAAGTCGCATCGGCACCGCGGGAACGTCCGCCTGACGCGGCTTCGTCGCCGGTCGTGGAGAGCCTCCGTGCGGCGGGCTATCGCGTGATCCGGGAGCTTCATCGCGGCGGTCAGGGCGTCGTGTATGAGGCGTTTCAGGAACGGACCGGGCGTACCGTCGCGATCAAGGTGCTGCGCGAGGGACCGGTCGCCGACGCCGACGAACGGGCGCGCTTCGAGCTCGAGGTCCGCATCCTTGCGCGGCTGAAGCACCCGAACATCGTCACGATCCACGACAGCGGCGAAACGGCCGGATTCTACTTCATCGTCATGGACTACGTCCGCGGTGAGGCGCTGGATGCGTACGTCCTCAACGAGGAGCCGGATGCGCGCGCCATCCTCGAGCTGTTCGCAACGATCGCGGAGGCGGTGGCGGTGGCACACCGCAACGGGATCATCCATCGCGACTTGAAGCCCAGCAACGTCCGGGTCGATGAAACGCACAGCCCGAAGGTGCTGGATTTCGGCCTGGCGAAGGTCGCCGACCCGCAGTCGACGATCAGCGGCGGCATCACGCACACGGGACAGTTCCTCGGGTCGATTCCCTGGGCGAGCCCGGAACAGGCCGACGCGCGGAACGATCTGATCGATGTTCGGACCGATGTGTACGCGCTCGGCGTTATGCTGTTTCAGATGCTGACGCGGCGGTTTCCGTACGACGTGACGGCGAGCATCCGGGAGGTGCTTCAGAACATCGTGCGGGTCGATCCGCCGCGTCCGAGCAGCATCCGGCGGGAGCTCGACGACGAGATCGACACGATCGTGCTCAAGGCGCTGTCCAAGGAGCCCGGGCGGCGCTATCAAACGGCGCACGACCTGGCCGGCGACATCCGCCGCTACCTTGCCGGCGAACCGATCCGGGCGAAGAGCGACAGCACGGCATACGTGCTGCGGAAGCTGCTCCGGCGCCATCGTGTGCCGATTGCGGTGGCGAGCGGTTTCGTGGCGGTTGCGGCCGGGGGTGGGATCGTGGCTGCCGTGCTGCACGGCCGGAACGTGGAAATGCGGCGGCAGTCCATCTACTCGGAGAGCGACTTCTTCCGCGACCTGCTGGAGTCGGTGAACCCGCAGGGGATCGAGCTCCCCGCGGAGAAGGTGCGGGAGAAGCTCGCCGATGCCACTCGACGGCTCAATACGGAGCTTGCCGGTTTGCCGGAGGCCCGGGCGAATCTCCAGCACGCGATCGGCGTCACCTACCGCCGGATCGGGATGTTCGGCGAGGCCGAGGAGCAGCTCGGCGCGGCGCTGGGGACGCGTCAGCAACTGTACCAACCGCCGAACGCGAAGATCGCGGAGACGCTGCACGAGCTCGGTGCGGTGAACTGGCACAACGCGCAGTTCGGCATCGCTGAGCGATACTATCGAGACGCTCGTGCACAGCGGCTCGCGCTGTTCGGCGAACAGGATACGCGCTACGCCGATACGTTGAACCACCTAGCGGCCTGCGTGTGCTCACAGGGGGAAGTCGAGGAGGCGGAGCGGCTCTATCACCAGGCGCTGGAGATACGCCGGACGCTGCTGGGGTCCGAACATGCGGAGGTGGCGGCGACGCTCAACAACCTGGCCTCGTGCCTGAACCGCGGCGGGCAGCACCGGGAAGCCATCGGCTACGTTCGTCAGGCCATCGACATGATGACCAATCTCCACGGCGAGCAGCACCCCTTCGTGGCCCGCGGCATGACCAACCTCGCCGGGTACCTGATCGAGATCGGCGAGGCCGCTGAGGCGGACGACATCCTCAAAACCGCCCTGCGGATCAAGCGTCAGACGGCCGGGCCCAAACATCCGTCCGTGGCCACGACGCTCCATCGCCTGGCGGCGTTGAAGCTCGATGAAGGCGATGCGGAGACCGCGCGGCCGTTCATCGACGAGGCTCTGGCCGTCCGCCGTGCAGCGCTGCGCGGCGGACATCCGGACATCGCGGCCTCATTGTTGCTGGCGGGCCGGGTCCGGCTGGCGCAGGGCGATGCGTCCGGCGCTGAGCCTCTGCTCGACGAAACACTGCACTTGCACGCCGAACTCTATCCGCGGTCGGAGCCGCGGCACATCGAGGCGGTTCTGGCATACGCGGAATGTGAGATCGACCTTGGCCGGCTGAGCTCGGCGCGTTCCCGGTTGACGGAGCAGATGAAACTCCACCGGACCTGGGGCGTTATGGATTCCGACGCGACGCGAAGACTCCACGCGCTGCTGGAACGCACCGCGGACGGTGGCCCGTGAAGTCGGCGCCGGCCCTTACGGCGCCGTACTGCACGGCGCCCCGCAGTTATCGAAGCCTGTGCCCGGGTCGCACGGGCCGGCTTCGTTGTAGGCGATGCTCTTGTAACTCTCCACGGTCTTGCTGATGTCCACGAAGTTGGCCTTCGCCACGGTGCTGAGGTTGTATCCGGCGACGACGTTCCCGCGCACCAGCGCGTACCACTCGGGCGCACCACCGGTCGGCGTCGCGCCGGGAACGAACGCGATGTTCTTGTATTTGTTGACGATTGCAGCGATGTCCGTGAACGAAGGCTGACCCGCCGCGGGCGAGAACGGCGGCCAGCAGTCGCCCAATCTGCTCGTCAGCACGTTCGTGGCCGGTGCGCAGGTGAGCTCGTCCAGCGGATCCGTGCAGAAGCGGACCGAGTACACCGAGCACGGCACTACTTCGGGACCAAAGAAGTGGATCCGCGACACGTTGGCGGTCGGGAAGTCCGCGGCAAGCCCGCCGACGGTCCAGTCACGCAACGCCGCCTCCTCGGGCGTACACACCAGCGGCACGACGATGTAATCCGGCTGCGGCGGCACGGCATCATCGATCGCGACCTGTGGTGATCCGAGCCAGCGCGTGTGGCCCTCGAACTGGTCCAGCGCGGGTTGCGTGCGGCCGGCCGCGGGACAGGCCACGGGCGTGCCCGGATGGCCCGCTGACGTGTTGTACATGGTGCTCAAGACGACCTGTACTGCGGTATCGTTCCCACCGCCGGCGGCCGCGGGGGCCATGGGTGCATCGAGACACCCGAACCGGCTCAGGCGCTCGCCACCCCCGCCGTCGGTGGCCGCTGCGAAGACCTGGTCGCAGCGCGTCATCGTGCCGATCGTGGGGACGATGGTGCCTGCGATCACGTAGGAAACACCTCTGGCGGACAGGGCCGACGCGGCGGTAATCACGTAGTCCGTCTTGCCGTCGTCGTTCACATCGCCGAGGCCCTTGGCGTCAAACCCGAAATTGGCGCCGGCGACATCATGCGTGAACGTCTCGAGAACCGCCCCATCCCCGCCCGAATAGACAAATGCCTTGCCGGCGTTGGATGCACCGGCGCTGCTGACCCAGGCTGCGAGGATGAGGTCGGCGTGGCCGTCGCCGTTGACATCAGGGATCATCTCGCCGAGGCCGAACTGGCCGTCGTTGTCGCCGCTGAGCACGTGCAGAAGGGATCCACCGACACCGGAGTACACGTAGGCGCGATGCGCGGGGAAGTCGCCGACGTAGATGTCCGGCGTGCCGTCGCCATTCACGTCGTGTCCGCCGGCGGCGAAGAGGTGCCCGAAGTCCATGGCCCCTCCACCGGGCGCGAGCGTGTGCACAAAACCGCATGAGACGCCGTCATACGCGACGACATACGCCCGTCCGGGCCCGCCGCCCGCGTTGCGGGCGCCGACCACGAAATCGTCCCGGTTGTCGCCGTTCACATCGCCGACGCCATTGAGGGCCGTCCCGAACTGATCGCCCACCCCTACGCCGTCGATCGTACAGATCAACGAGAAGTCGACGCCGGAGTATGCATACGCACGTCCGGCGTTGGCGCCGGCGGCATCATGCAGCGCGGCGGAGACGAGCAGGTCGGACGTACCGTCTGCGTCGACGTCCAGTCCGCCGGAGACGCGGTAGCCGAACTCGTCGCCTCCGGCCTGACCCGTGAATGTGTGGAGAAGTGTTCCGTCCACACCGGAGTGCACGGTCGCGCGACCCGCCCCGGCCTGGGGTACACCGACGATGACGTCGGGCACCTGATCATTGTTGACATCTCCGGCCCGGTTGGCATCGCGCCCGAACGCTCCGTTGGGGACGGTCCCGGTCACGCGGAAGTGCTCCGTGCCGTCGGCCCCCGAGTAAACGTAGATCCTGCCGGCGCTGGTGCCTCCCGCGTTGTTGAACGGTGCGGTGATGACGAAATCGTTGACGCCGTCCCCGGTCACGTCGCCAATGTTGTTCGACTTCCAGCCGAACTGGTCGCCGGGCGCCTCGCCGACGAGCGTGTGAATGGCGGTGCATCCCTCGGTGCACTGCGCCTGCGCCCTCGAGGCGGCGCCGACCAGCGTGGCTGCGGTCGCAAGCAACGGCACCACCATCCGTCGTGTTGTTGTCATGAACCCCCTGCCTTCTGGTTCTGGACAAGCGGATCGCCGCCGGTCCCGGCCATGCGCTCGCCTGCAACCGCAGGAGCCCGGGCACGCATTGCCTTGCGTGAACGGTTCCGATAACGACTCCTGAGCCGGCCTCGGTGAGTCGCTGCCGGATCACCCCGCGCAGCAACGAATCACAGCTAACATATCTCCGAACGCGTACGGCGGGCCGGCCGGCCTGTCCGGCTGACGCACGCCCCCCCGGGGCCCATACTCGTCCGTGTAGTTGCGGCTTCACGCTGCGCTCGCGGCGCTCGCGTCAGGCCATTCCCGGTGTCCGCCGGGTCGGGTCGGACCCATCGCGTGGGGCGACGCCTTCACGGATAATGCGAGGCGGCGTTGTCGGGGCCGCCAAAAACGGCGGGAATTCTCGGGAACGCGTTTGCCTGGAACTCCGGGGTCAGCGGGTGACTAGCCGTGCCAGACCGTGAACAAGCCGTCGATGAGCTTTCGGCGGAGGTTTATGACGAGCTTCGCGCGCTCGCTACGCATTACCTGTCGGCGGAGCGCCCGGATCACACCTTGCAGCCGACGGCGTTGGTGCACGAGGCGTACGTGCGACTGGCCCGATCCGGGCGCGTCGAGGTGCAGGGCCGGTCGCATTTCGTGGCCATTGCCGCCCGCGTCATGCGCCAGGTGCTGGTTGACCACGCCCGGGCGCACCGGGCCGCCAAACGCGGCGGTGCGATCCCGAAGGTCGCCCTGTTCGACGCGGTGGCCCGGCTGGAAGAACCGGCCATCGATCTCGTGGCACTCGACGAAGCCCTGTCGGCGCTGGCCGAGCTCGACCCGCGCATGTGCAAGCTCGTCGAGCTGAAGTACTTCGGGGGTTTGACCAACGCCGAGGCCGCCGAGGTTCTGGGCACCTCGCAGCGAACTGTGGAACGGGAGTGGAGCATGGCCCGGGCGTGGCTGCACCGGAGGATGACGAAAGGGTAGATCGTGTCGGGCCCCCGGGCCATGAGCCAGCATCGCTGGCAGCAGGTTAAGGACTGCTACGTCGAGGCGATGGCGCTTTCGCCGGAGGCACGGAGCGCGTTCCTTTCCGAGCGCTGTGCCGGCGACGAGGAGCTTCAGCATGAGCTCGAGTCGCTGCTCGCCTCGCACGCGGCTGAAGGATTCCTCGAGGCGACCGCATTTCACTCGATCCCACGTGCGTTCATCGCCGACGCGAGCGACCCTTGGGTCGGCAAGCAGCTCGGCGCCTACCGGATCGACCGGGTAATCGCGATTGGCGGGATGGGACGCGTCTACCTCGCGACGCGGTCGGACGGTCAGTACGACAAACAAGTCGCGATCAAGCTGATGCAAGACGGGCGGGACCGCGCCGGGCTCCAGCGCCGGTTCCAGATCGAGCGCCAGACCCTGGCGTCATTGGACCATCCACACATCGCGCGGCTCCTGGACGGCGGGATAACGGAAGACGGTGACCCGTACCTGGTCATGGAATACGTCGACGGGGCGCCCATCACCGCGTACTGCCAGCGAAAACGCCTTCCCCTTCGGCAGCGGCTGGAGCTGTTCCTGACGGTTTGCTCGGCCGTCGAGTTCGCGCACCGCAATCTGGTCGTTCACCGCGATCTGAAACCCCGCAACATCCTGGTGGACCGACTCGGACACACGCGGCTGCTGGACTTCGGGATCGCCAGGCTTCTCGAGGGCGAAACAAGGAAGGATCATCTCACCGCGACCGGGACAGGGGCGCGGGCCATGACCCTCAGCTATGCAAGCCCTGAACAGATCCGTGGCGCAGCGATCACCACCGCTCAGGACATATACTCGCTCGGCGTGGTGCTCTACGAGCTGTTGACCGGGCAGCTCCCCAATGCACGGGACGGACGTTCGGACTACGAGATCGCCCGGGCCGTCTGCGAAGACGAGCCCACGCCACCGAGCATCGTCGCGGCGCGCGTGCAACCGCGCGCGGCGTCGGAGTTCGGCTCGGAAACGGGCGGGCCGGCCGCTGCACCGGACGACCATCGCAGCCCACTCCGTGACCTTCGCCGGCGGTTGCGGGGCGACCTCGACAACATCCTGCTGACCGCTTTGCAGAAGGATCCATCGCTGCGGTATGCGTCGGTGAAAGCCCTGGGGGACGATATCCGGCGCCACCTGGACGGCTTGCCCGTGCACGCGCGGAAGCACACATTCGCCTATCGCACCTTGAAGCTCGTCAGGCGGAACAAGGCGCTGACGGCCGCGGTCGCGGCGGTGCTGGTGAGTCTCGTCGCGGGCCTCATCGGTACGAGCGTGGGGCGCGTTGCGGCGCTTCGCGCCAAGGGGGAGGCCGAGGCGGTCACTGACTACCTCAATAGCGTGTTCGCGGTGGCAAACCCCTACCGGCAAGGCCGGGACATCACGGTGGTCGAGCAGTTGGAAGAAGCCGGCGCGCGGATCGACCGTGATCTTTCGGATCGGCCCACGGTCGAGGCGAACGTGCGCCTGGCCATTGCGAGAACGTACGTGGGAATGTGGATGTGGCCCGAGGCGGTCCCCCACCTGCGCAGGGCCCTGGTGTTGAAGCGTGAGCTTCACGGCCCCGATGACCCCCGTGTGGCCGAGATCATGAGTCTACTGGGCCGCTCGCTGGCGTTCCTTCGCGAGCCGGAGAGCATCCCGATCCAGGAGGAAGCGCTGCGCATCCGCGAAAGGTCGTTCGGGACGGAGCACGGGCTGGTGGCCGAAAGCCGGGCGAGCCTGGGCTTCGCCATCTGGCAGACGCACCCGGAGCGTACCCGCGAGTCCATACCGATGTATCGCGATGCGCTCGCCATGTACGATCGCGTCGGTCTCGGCAGGCACGCGGATGTCGGGCGGTTCACGTTCGGGCTGGCCATGATGCTCGCGTCGGTCGGCGAGGCCGACGAGGCGGATGTCGCGTTCCGCAAGGCCATTAGTGTGTACACGGGCCTGGGCGAGGGGCATGACCGGTACCTGGTCGAATGCATGAATCGCTACGCCCACTTCCTCGTCTACCGAGCGCAGTACGACGAGGCGGAAGCCGCGTTGCTGGAGTCGATCGAGCTCACGCCGGACAGTGATGGCGCCACCGGACCGACGGCGCCGGCTCGGATTCTGTCCGCGATCCACTATGGCCGCGGTGATCATCGCGGCGCCGCGCAAAGCGCTCAGACGGCGATGGTCGCCGAGCTGCGCCTGCTGGCGAGCCGGACTTCCCACGACGATGGCGACATTCCCCAGCTCCTGGAGCGCATTCGGTCCGCCCCAGAGGTGTCACCGTCCGGGTTGGCCGAGGGTTTCGCGATTCTGGCCGCGCATTCCGACATCGTACGGAACGGGCATGATCGCTGGATGATCGACGTATCGCACATCTTGGCGGAATGTGACAGCGCACCGTCGGCGGTCGCAATCATGGAAACGTGTCTGAAGGCCTGTCAAGGACGGTCGCCGGCCGAGCCGTGGCGCGTCGCGCGGGCCCAAGAAGTACTCGGTTCGCATCTCGTGCGGCTAGGACGATACGCGGAAGCGGAGCACCATCTTGCCGAAAGTGTGAACGGTCTGCGTGCTCATTTCGGTCCGGACCACGCGCTGACGCGACTCGCCGTCGAGAGAATGAAGGAACTATACGAGGCGTGGGGCAAGCCTGAGCAAGCAGCCGCCTTCGGATCATCCTCGCCCGTCGAGTCCGAGCCACGGGATCCGTCATAGCCGGACGTGCGGACTGCGTCCGCCAACGAGACCGCTCGGACGCCCGCCGACCCGATTTGAACGGCGTTCGGGGCCGGCACGTCGGGCTGACGGCGCGGGCGCCTTGCATTTGGCCAGTGCCGCTGTTACGATGGCGGAAGATGGGGCCGGAGGACGCGGATTTCGTGTCGACCGGGCATCGGTGAAGGTACCAACTTGAACGCCGCGGCGCAGCGCGCGAAATCCGTGGCGTCTCGCGTCCGTACATCGGTCAACGACGACGCCGGCACATCTCCGTGAGTTCGATGATCCGTGTTCCAGGCAGCGCCCAACGGGGAGCGCGGCGGCAGGCGCAATGATCGCCCAATGTGGAGAAGCGGACTATGAGTCGATCCAGCATCCGGTTTGTCGTCACGGCGCTTGCGTTGCTGCCGGTGGGGATGGCTTATGGGCAGCTTGGTGAGCGGCCCGCGGTTACCGAACACCTCGATCAAGCGGCTATCGATGACGGCGAGGTCGCGTTCGACGAAGTCTTCGAACTGGGGCAAGTGCTCTTCGATGCCCGTTTCAACACGCTCGATGGCCAGGGACGGCCTGCCACGACCGGCGGCGGCGCGCCGCGGGATCCGGTTCAGCCGGCCTTCATCCGCACGTCCGCCCCCGACGCGAATTCCTGCTCCGGATGCCACGCCCAGCCGCGGTCGGGCGGCGCCGGCGATTTCGTGGTCAACGTCTTCGTGCTGGCCCAGACGCTCGATCCGGTCACGACTTCGATCGACAGTAACTTCAGCAACGAGCGAAACACGCTGGGGATGATGGGCGCCGGCCCGATCGAGATGCTCGCCCGTGAGATGAGCTACGAGCTGATCGCGATCCGCGAATCTGCCCGGGTGGAGGCGGCGGATTCGGGTACGGCGGTTCGACGCCTGCTGGTCGCCAAAGGCGTATCGTTCGGCGCGATCACGGTGCTGCCGGATGGACGCGTGGATCCGAGTGAGATCGAGGGCGTGGACTGGGATCTGATTGTCAAGCCGTTCCATCAGAAGGGGGCGGTTGTCTCCCTGCGCGAATTCTCCAACAACGCGATGAACCACCATCACGGGATGCAGTCGGTGGAACGCTTCGGGGCGGATACCGATCCCGATCAGGACGGCGTGATGAACGAGCTCACCGTGGGCGACATCACCGCCGTGACCCTGTTCCAGGCGGCCCTCAATACGCCGGGCCAGGTCATCCCCGAGGAGTTCGTCAACGAGGTGAGCCGCGGGCAGGAGATCTTCGAGGAAATCGGATGCGCCGACTGTCACATTCCGGCGCTCACCCTTGACAGCCGGTTATTCACCGAGCCCAACCCGTTCAATCCGCCGGGGAACCTCGGCGTGGACGAGGTGCCGCAGCCGTTCTCGTTCGACATGACCGCCGACGGGCCGGCGCCGCGGATCGAGCGGGCGGCGGGTGGCCGGGCCATCGTCCGGGCGTTCACCGACCTGAAGCGTCACAACCTCAATGATGACGAGCTCGACCATTTCGCCAATGAGGAGATTCCTCAGGGCAAGCTCAATGGGTTTGCTCCGGAATCTGACTTCACCCTGCCGGCGCCGCCGCGGCCGACCGAGGCGTTCCTCACCCGCAAGCTCTGGGACGTCGGCAACACCGGCCCCTACGGACACCGCGGCGATCTGACCACGATCACCGAGGCGATCGAGTCCCACGGAGGCGAAGGGCGGGCCGCACGTGAGGCGTTTCTCGCGCTGTCCCAACATGAGCGCGACGAGGTGGTCGAGTTCCTCAAGTGCCTCCAGGTTGTCCCCGACGGAGCGAAGCTGGTCGAGGTCGTCTCCCAGGACGTGCAGCAGCCCGAGCCGCCGCTTGCGGGCGCACCGATGTGCGGGTCGACGGGTCTCGTGCCGCTCACCATGGCTTTCGCCAGCGTCATCTCGTTGCGGCTCGCGCCCCGGCGGCAACGTTAGTTCGACCACCGGCGCGCGGATGGCCTGGGAACGGCGGCCAGTACCCGGCACCCGTTCGCGACCACATCGACGAGCATCAGGTTTCAGCTCTACTTTGCAAGGCACCGGAACCAGGCGTCCTGAGGGCAAGGGCGGGTCCAGCAGGTGGACCCCGGCCTACGGGGCTTCGATGGCGGAGCGTTGGGTCAAAGAAACCTGATAAACGGAGTTGACAAAGCCCGATATAGCTATATATTTATAGATAGATAGGTTGCTTGAGGCGGATGCCAGTGATGCTCTCGGTAACGGCTGAATACGCACTGCGCGCGATGGTCTTCCTGGCCGGCAACCCCGATTCGTGCCCGATTCCCGGGCCCCGGATCGCCGAGGCCGCTGGGGTTCCGCGAAAGTACCTGTCCGCCATCCTGGCCCATCTCGTCCGGACGGGTTTGCTGGAAGGGACGCGCGGTAAAAGCGGCGGGTTCCAGATTACGCGGCCAGCCAAGTCGGTTTCCTTGTCGCAGGTTGTGGCACCGTTCGAGCCGGTTCACGCCAACCGCGATTCGTGCCCCTTCGGAAACAGGGTATGCAGCGACACGAACCCCTGTTCAGCCCATGAGCGGTGGAAGGAAGTGAACGCCGCTCTGACACGATTCCTCGAGGGGACGACCCTGCACGATGTCGCGGCGACAGCTTCAAATGGGAAGAAGCCGCGAATCAAGAGATAGGAGCGAGCGATGTTGCCGCACTCTGGAGACAAGTGCTGGAAGGTGCCTTCAGCCTATGTCGGCGGTTGCCTGCTCTTGGCTGCTTGCGCCATGCGGGCCGCGCCGGCAACGCCGCAAGCCGAGCAATCCAACGCAGTGGATCGGGCAGCGAGTGACGGCACCGCGGGCGCTGAGCCGGCGATACGACAGGCCCTGCGGCCGTCGCTTGCGCTGACGGAGCGTGCCCAAAAGGACAGGGCCGCCGAACCCGCCGATCCGATTCTCGAGCGGGGGCACGAGCTCTTCACCAGGCAGTGCGCGATCTGTCACGGTGATCAAGGCGACGGGGCCGGCAAGTTCGCCTACCTGATGAACCCGCGGCCGCGGAACTTCCAACAGGGGAACTTCAAACTCTCAACGACTCAAAACCAGATTCCCACGGAAGAAGATCTTATTCGCACGATCAGTCGAGGCATGCCGGGCTCGGCGATGCCACCGTGGGCGCATCTACCCCTTTCCGACTTGCAGGCGTTGGCGAAGTACGTGAAACGAACTCACGTCGAGGCCGTGACCGCGGAAGCGAAGGCGATTGCGGAGTCAGCGGCCGGAGCAGCGGAGTGGATCGCCCGAAGGACACGTCCCGGTCCCGCCCTGAACGTCCCTCCGGAACCGGCGTTCGATGATCTTCGCTGGTTCCGCGGAAGGCGCATCTACCTCGAGGCGTGCGCTAGCTGCCACGGCGTTGACGGGCATCCCGTCGCCGAGGCCGTCACGTTCGACAACGAGGGCTATCCGGTGCCGCCGCGATCATTCGTCAACGGCATCTTCAAGGGCGGCAGCGAGGGTCATCAGCTTTACGTACGCATCGTCAAGGGCATAAACGGGACACCCATGCCGTCGTCCGACGGCGTTTACAAGGACGACGAAGTCTGGGACCTGATCCACTATGTGCAGTCGCTCGCGAAGGTCGGTGCCCAGGAGCGGGCCCAATTGAGACAAGGAACGCTGGTTGCACCCAGCGTCGTTGGAACGCTCCCGCCCGATCCGACTGACCCGGCCTGGAACCAGGCCCGGCCGCTGTACGTCGGCCTGACGCCGCTGTGGTGGACGGAGGACCGCATCGAGGGGCTCGTGGTCCAAGCCCTGCACAATGAACAGGACCTGGCGCTGCGGTTCTCATGGCTCGATCCCGAACCCGACGACCGGGCCGTCCGGCAGGATGAGTTCCGCGACGCCGTTGCCGTCCAGTTCGCCCTTTCCAGTGATCCGCCGTTCTACATGGGCGACGCCGGACAGCACGGCGGAGTGAACATCTGGATGTGGAAAGCGGATCGCCAGAAGAACATTGCGGCGGGATACCAGGACGTCGATGCGGCGTTTCCCGATCGCGCCGTCGACATGTACCCGGAGCAGGACCATCGTCTCGCCGACGGATCGGTGACGGATCGGCCGCGCCAGGCCATTACCCGACACGCTCCGGAGTTCATCACCGCCTGGGGCGCCGGCAACCTGGTCGCCGATCCCACGATGGCGACGCCCGTGGAGTGTCTGACGGCGCGAGGCCCGGGCACACTGGCAGGGAAGCCGGCGAACGTGCAGGTGGTGGCGGGTCAGGCCGTGTACCAGCGCGGCGTGTGGTACGTCCAAATGCAGCGAACCATGGAGCTTCCGCATCACGGGGACCATACGGCGGCTGACGAGCGGGTCTTCCGTTCCGGGGACTACCTTCCCGTTTCCTTTGCGATCTGGAACGGCAGCGCGGGTGACCGCGACGGGAAAAAGAACATCAGCATCTGGCAGAAGCTGGTCATCGAATAAGGGAATCAATCATGGACGCCGACATACCCGGCACGACCAGACGCGAGTTTCTCCAGACAGGCGGTATCCTTCTGGGGGCCACGACGGTCCTGGGGTGGCCGCTTCGCTCGCTGGCCTTTCGGTCGGACATTACCAATCCCCTCGCACACTATCCGGCGCGAGACTGGGAGAAGATCTACCGCGATCAGTACCGCTACGACGGCACGTTCAGTTGGGTGTGCTCGCCCAACGACACCCATGCGTGCCGCGTGCTTGCGTACACGCGTAACGGCGTCATCACGCGAATGGGGACGCAGTACAACTATCAGAATTATGCGGACCTCTACGGCAACAAGGCCACAGCAAACTGGAACCCCCGGCAGTGTGCGAAGGGGTACACGTTTCATCGTATCGTCTACGGCCCGTACCGCCTGAAGCACCCTATCATTCGCAAGGGATGGAAGGAATGGGCGGATGACGGCTTTCCGGAACTGACGACGGAGAACAAGGCGAAGTACAAATTCGACAGCCGTGGCACGGACGTCCACCTCAAGATCGACTGGGCGACCGCGCTGCGCTACATCGCCAAGGGTTACGTCGCGATCGGGAAGCGCTACAGCGGCGAGGAGGGCGCGGCTCTACTTCGCCGGCAGGGCTATCCCGAGGAGATGATCGCCGAGACGCACGGCGCGGGAACGCGCACCTTCAAAATGCGCGGCGGCATGGGTCTGTTGGGCGTGATGGGCAAGTATGGACTCTACCGGCTCAACAACGCGATGGCACTGCTCGATGTGCATATTCGGAGGGTGGACAAGCAGGACGCACTCGCGGGCCGGAACTGGAGCAACTACACCTGGCATGGCGATCAGACCCCAGGCGCCCCGTGGGTCCACGGACTTCAGAACCCCGACTGCGACTTCAACGACCTGCGGTTCAGCAAGCTCATCATCATGAACGGCAAGAACCTGGTGGAGAACAAACTGCCGGATTCGCACTGGTTCATCGAGTGCATGGAACGCGGCGGCCGGATCGTCGTCATCGCGCCGGAGTATGGCGCACCGAGTACGAAGGCCGACTACTGGATCCCGATTCGACCCGAAACCGACGCGGCCTTCTGGCTCGGCGTGACCAGGCTCATGGTCGACCACGGCTGGTACGACGAGTCGTTCATCAAACAGTTTACCGACTTCCCACTGCTGGTCCGGACCGATACGCTCAATCGACTGCGGGCGGACGAGATCTTCGCGGGTTACAGGCCCGGACTGGCCGCGGACGGGCCCAGCTTCACGGTTCAAGGACTCACCGATGAGCAGTACGCGAAGATCGGTGACCGCGTCGTTTGGGACAGCAGGACCGATCGGGCCGTCCCGGTCACGCGCGATGATGTCGGCACGAGATTGGTCTCGAAGGGGATTGATCCAGTGCTCGACGGCGTCTGGAAGGTGAAACTGGTCGACGGGTCGGAAGTCGAGGTCCGGACGCTCTGGTCTCTCTATCGGATCCACCTGAAGGACTATGACGTCGACTCAGTCGCTGAAATCACACATTCCCCGAAAGCATTCATCGAACGGCTGGCCAAGGACATCTGGGATACGACCAGGAACAAGGGATCCGTGGCGATCCATCAAGGTGAGGGCATCAACCACTGGTTCCACGCCACGGAAGCCAATCGCACCGCGTACCTTCCGATCATGCTGACCGGCAACATCGGCAAGCCGGGCGCCGGCGTGTACGGCTGGGCGGGCAACTACAAGGCGGCGCTGTTCCAAGGCAGCAAATCCACCGGTCCGGGCTTCAAAGGGTGGGTGGCCGAGGATCCGTTCGACGCCAATCTCGACGAGGACGCGGCCGGAAAGGAGATTCACGCCCACGCCTACACCAAGGATGAAGAGCCGGCGTACTGGAACCACGGCGATCGCCCGCTGATCGTCGAGACGCCCGGAGCGGGGCGGAAGGTCTTCACCGGCAAGACGCACATGCCCACGCCCACCAAGGCCCTGCACTTCACCAACGTGAATCTGTTCAACAATGCGAAGCACTGCTACGAAATGTTCAAGAACGTCAATCCGAACATCGAGATGATCATCTCCCAGGACATCGTGATGACCGCGTCGGTCCAGTACGCCGACTTCGGCCTTCCGGCGAACAGTTGGGTCGAGTTCGAGGATCTGGAGATTACGGCCTCATGCTCGAATCCGTTTCTTCAGATTTGGAAGGGCGGCATCAAGCCGGTGTTCGACACCAAGGACGATCTCTGGATCATCGCCAACATCGCCAAAGCGGTTGGTGAGGAGATCGGCGAGCAGCGGTTTACCGATTACTTCAAGTTCGAGCACGAGAGGAAGCGCGGGGTATACATTCAGCGGCTCCTCGATACGTGCACCACGACGGCCGGTTACAGACTCGAGGACATCATGGCCGGCAAGTACGGCACGCCCGGCGGAGCGCTGATGCTGTTCCGCACGTACCCGAGGATTCCCTTCTGGGAGCAGGTCCACGAAAGCGAACCCTTCCATACCGACACCGGCAGGCTCCATGCCTATTCGGACGTCCCCGAGGCCATCGAGTACGGCGAGAACTTCATGGTCCACCGCGAGGGGCCCGAGGCAACGCCCTATCTTCCGAACGTGATCGTGTCGACGAACCCCTACGTGCGTCCCGACGACTATGGGATCTCCCTGGACGCCGAGCATTGGGATGCGCGCACCGTGCGCAACGTCAAACGGTCATGGCCGGACGTGAAGCACACTCGGAACTTCCTGTGGGAAAGGGGCTTCCAGTTTTACTGCCTGACACCGAAGACCCGTCACCGGGTCCATTCTTCGTGGAGCAATGTGGATTGGCACATGATTTACGACAGCAGTTTCGGCGATCCGCACCGCATCGATCGCCGGGCGCCCTACGTCGGGGAGCACCAACTGCACATGAACCCGCAGGCAGCGCGCGATTTGGGCATTCGGGAGGGGGACTATGTGTACGTCGACGCCAACCCGGCGGATCGACCCTACGTCGGAGCCACGCCCGACGATCCGTTCTACAAGGTGGCCCGGCTGATGCTCCGTACCGTGTACAACCCCGGCTATCCATACAGCACCGTGATGATGAAGCATGCGCCGTACGTGGCCACCGAGAAGAGCGTCAAGGCCCACGAGACCCGCAAGGACGGGCGGGCGCTGTGCGAGGACGGCTATCAGGCCAACCTCCGCTACGGCTCACAGCAGAGTGTGACGCGTAACTGGCACATGCCCATGCATCAAACCGACACGCTCTTCCACAAGGCCAAGGTATTCATGGGCTTCATCTTCGGCGGTGAGGCCGACAACCACGCGATCAACACCGTACCCAAGGAGACACTGGTTCGCGTGACCAAGGCCGAAGACGGCGGGCTCGGCGGCAAGGGCATCTGGGCGCCGGCGACGACCGGCCTGTCGCCGGGAAACGAGAGCGACACGATGACCCGCTACCTTGCAGGCGGTTTCCTGGGCGCCTACTCGTCAGGCAAAGAGGAATTATTCGAGGAGTGAACCCATGCCGTACGACGACCCGGATCCGACCGATCCGATGACGCTTCACGGTGTCTCCATTGAGACGGGCGACGATTCCGCCATGCTCGAAATGGCAGAGTGCTTTATTGACGAGTATGCAAGACTGGGGTTCGACGCCAACCGGATCCTTCACCTCTTCAACACGCGCGGCTACGCGGGCCCCTTCATGGCCGCCACTGTGCTCGGCAACGAGCGAATTCGTGGACTTGTGGCCGCCGTACTGGCCCGCCGGGGCGAGCGCCGTGCGCCCGCTTTAGGTCGTACGACCGAAAAGCGAGGGATTGGCCTGACGGTGTTGAACGGCTGACTTGCGGTTTTGGTATCGCTCAGGAGGAATGTCCATGCCATTCGTATACAACTGGCAGCTCGGTCGGCCGATGCGTTATCCGTATGAACAGGCGTCTCCGAAGGAGCAGTTCGCCTTCGTCATCAACATCAATCGGTGCATCGGCTGCCAGACGTGCACCATGGCCTGCAAGAGCACGTGGACGTTTGCCAAGGGCCAGGAGCACATGTGGTGGACGAACGTCGAGACCAAGCCCTACGGCGGCTACCCCCAGCACTGGGACGTGAAGATTCTGGATCTCCTGGAGCAGGCCAACCCGGGGAATCAGCGGTGGAACGGCCACCCCAACGGCGATCCGCGAAACCCCTACGGTGAGTTTGCCGGCAAGGGTGTCTTCGAGTCGCCCGAGTTCGTGGCCCGCGGCGGGCAACCCAATCAGGCGCTCGGTTATCTTCCCACCGACGAGGAGTGGCGATTCCCCAACATCCATGAAGACGTACCGCAGGAGGGGCCGACCAAGCCTATGGACTTTGGACAGGGCGCCGATCTGTCCAGCGGTCAAAAGCACCGCGCATGGTTCTATTACCTGGCGCGATTGTGCAATCATTGCTCCTATCCGGCCTGTCTGGCCGCGTGCCCGCGTAACGCGATCTACAAACGGCCCGAGGACGGTATCGTCCTGATCGACCAGAGTGAATGCCGCGGCTATCGCAAGTGTGTCGAGGCCTGCCCCTACAAGAAGTCGCTCTACCGCGGCACGACGCGAACCAGTGAGAAGTGCATCGCGTGCTTTCCGCGTGTGGAGGGACTCGATCTCGAGACCGGCGGCGTCCCGATGGAAACGCGGTGCATGGCGGCGTGCATCGGGCAGGTTCGCATGCAGGGCCTGGTCAAGGTAAACGCCGACAACACGTGGGTCGAGGATCGCCGGCATCCGCTCTACTACCTCGTCCACGTCGCCAAAGTGGCCCTGCCGCTCTACCCGCAATTCGGCACGGAACCGAACGGATACTACATTCCTCCGCGGTGGGTTCCGCTGCCCTACTTGAGGCAGATGTTCGGACCGGCGGTGGAGCAGGCCATAGAACGGTACCGTCACCCTGACCGTGAGCTCCTGGCGGTTCTCCAGTTGTTTCGGCGCTCGAACCAGATCATCGCCCGCTACGAGCTGAAGGAAGGTGAAAAGGTCTACGAAGTCGACCAGGACGGCAAGAAGTTCGAGATGTTCAACGACACGGTCATCGCGTACAACCGTAAGGGCGAGGAAATGTTCCGCACGCAGGTCGAGGAGCCAATCCATGTTCGGTCCGCCAAGCACGCGAACACCATCTGATCCCGCCGCTGACGCGGAGAACCGTGCGCGGCTCTATGCCTTGCTGGCGAACGCCTGGCGACATCCGGAGCACGCTCTTCTCGAGGCGCTGCTGGATCCCGGCGACGAGCCGCTCTTTCCTGCCCCGGCTGAGGGCCTCACGGAATCTCTGAACGCCGCGATTCGCGCCTTGATGGAGGAATGCCATCGACTCCGGGGCCTGCCCAGAGCCGACGTGCTGACGAGGTTCCTTGCAGACTACGCGCGGCTGTTCGGGCATGCCGTTCGTGGAAACTGTCCGCCGTACGAACTGGAGTATGGACGCAGCGAGATCGTCCAGCAGACGGCGGAACTCGCGGACCTCTCCGGATTCTACAGCGCTTTCGGGCTGGAGTTGACGGACTCGGCATTCGAGCGCGGCGACCACGTTTCCGTGGAATGCGAGTTCCTGGGCATCCTGTGCGCCAAGCAGGCATGGAGCCTTCGGGAGCGGCAGGCCGAAGCGGCCGAAGCCTGCTGGGATACCCAACGCCTGTTCCTGCGCGATCACCTGGCCCGCTGGCTGCCCGCGCTCGCCCATCGGGTTGCCACGGCGGACACCGGCGGTTTCTACGGCCGGCTTGCCGCGCTGGCCTTGACCCTGATCCAATGTGAATGCCGGAGCTTCGGCATTCCACTGGGTCCGCAATGGCTCGAGCTGCGGCCGGTCGACCCCGACGTGGACGCTGCCATCGGCTGTGACATCGGCGAATGTGGCGTCGGTGCCACCGAGCGGCTTGTGCAACTCGGCGCCGAAAACCTGGCGCCAACGGGACCGGTACCATGATCAGGTTCGAGTACGATCCCCAGCTTGTCGAACAGTCGACGTTCCTGGCGGCGAGGAATGATCCCGCAAGGGAGTGCGCGATGCACGAACTTCTGGATCCGCTCTATCGGATCGGCGACGTCGAGTTGCGGCAGCGCGCCTTTCGAGACGTATACGGGCGGCTCTTTCGACGATTCGGCCTTGACCGGATCGTGCCGACCCATGCACAGACCTTCCCGCTATTGTACGGACGACTAGGCCGCTGCATCGTCCGCGAGGCCGAGCGCTGCCGCGCACAGAGCGCCGATCTCTATCGGGACAAGGGCGAGGCCCGGCCACATGAAGGGGAGCCGGTGTTGATCATTGCGCTGTGCCCGGAGTGCCTGGTGGACCGGGATCGGCTGCGCCCCTGGCTGTACCGACAGTTGCGCCACATCGAGGACATGGTCGACGGACGATTCGGCTACGAATGCGCTTTGCCCGTTGCCCCGGCCGTTCAACAAAACCTCATACGCGATCGGTACGCACTCCTGTGGGACGTCTTCGTCGAGGGCCGGCTCATTCGTGCAGGGAGCATCGAGCGCGACGGTGTCGGTGCATTGGGGCAATCGTTCGACAGGATATTCGCCCGCAGTGGAGCATTGCCGCCGCGCGTCATCTTTGAACGGCTGCTGTGTCAGGAGCGTCTCACGCACGCGCAGCTCATGGCCTGGGCCACGGAGCCCGGTGTCTTACTGGGTGAGCGGAACGACGGTGGTGCCTATTCCAAACCACACGCGGTTCGGGCCATGGCGTAGGAGCGTCCGGGCCGGGTCTGTCAGGCGGCGGGATGCGCCGTCACTCGCCGGGCGGCCGCACGTACGGCATCATGTTGAAGGACACTCCGTCGTACGCTCGCCGCGCCGCCGCTTGCGGCCGCCGCACGCACCGGCCAGCGCCAACGGGACGAGGCAGGCGGCCGAGCCGTCCAACGCCCCGCATACCGCCGGTCCCGTCAACGGCCGCCCGGTCAGGCCCTGGGCGGCGGATCGCGACCGACCGTCGCCCCGCGCCTCGACCTCGAAACGGCTGACAACCTGGGGCGCCAGGGCGAGCACCGAATCGGGATCGGCCTCGACGTCCTCCGGCGAATACCAGTCGACGCCGTAAGTCGTTACGGTCAAGGCCTGCGTGTCGGCATCGATCTCGAACTCCGTCCATCCGTAGCTGTTCACGGCCACGTACGACCCCTCGAGCAAGGTCGCCGGAAGACGGAACTCGCCCAGCCCCAGGCGCGGGAAATCGAACAGCAGCGCCAGCAGATTCCCGAGGCGCTCGATCAGCAGATTCTGTCCGACACGATCCAGGCTCACGTAGCGCTCCGCAAGCCGAGGCGGCGCGTAGTCGATAATCGCCTGTCCAAACGGCGGCGCATACGCCACCGCGCCGGTCGTGATCTCGAACGCATCGACACGAAGCGGCCGGCCGCGGGGGCTCCGCTGATACACCAGGTCGTTCACCACGGTGCCGTGAATGTCCGCAGCGATGAACACGACGTTGCGGATGCACGCCCGGTCGATGAAGCCGAGAATCTCACTCCGCTCGAACGCGTACCCCTCGAACCGGTCGCTCGCGAGGATCGGGCCCAGGTTCTGGATCGGCTCCGGCACGAGCACGAACTTCCAGGTGATCCCCATCTCCTCCGCCATCGTCAGGTCGGCCAGCAGGTCGTCGAGCTGCGCCCGCCCCAGCATCGTCCGCGCCGGATCAAACGACCGCTCGAGGAAATCCAGATGCTCCCGACGCGTCGGGATCGACAGCAGGTCCTCGAGCGGCTCATCGCGGAACGACCGCGCATCGAGCATGACCAGGGCGGCGTCCTGCCCGAACGTCCGGAAGCGGTATAGCTTCCGCTTGCCCGCCGTCCGCGGGTCGCCCGTCTCGCCGTAGAACTCCTCGCGGATCGGGTTGTATTCGTGGAAAACGTCAAGTCCGTTGCGGAAGAGCTCGGTTTCGTTGATGAATTCGCCGGTCTGGTCGAACCGGTCGTCGCTCTCGGGCGCCGCGCCCCCGGCGAAGTCGTTCGTCACCTCGTGGTCGTCGATGTTGACGAGGAACGCCGTGCTGCTGCGGACGTCCGCAAGCGTGTTCAGGCCGAAACGCTCGCTGTATACCTCGTTATGCTTGACCCGGAAGTCGTCCACGCTGCGCGCCTGCGCCCCGGGGAAATCGATCGACGGATCGTCGGCGTAGATCGTGTCGCCCAGGGCCACGAAGAAGTCCAGATCCCGCGACGGCAGATTCGCCACCGAAACGTACGGCCGAAGCTCACCCCGCCAGTCCCCCGACACGCCGAACCGCAGGCCGTCGAACCCCTCCCAGACCGGCGTTTGAAAGGAACCTGTTCGCACCTCGCCCGCCGGGCCGGTTGCACGGTAAAAATACCGCGTACCCTCGAATAGCCCATCGATCGCTGCCTTCGCGGGGACCGCCGGGTCCGCGACCTCGACGACAACGGATCCCTCGATGACCGCGAACGCCGGGTCCACGCCGTAGTCGAAAGTCACACTTCCCGCCGCGGCCACGCGCGCCCACAGCACGATCGACGACTGATCCACGTCACCGGCCGCCGCCCCGTTCGGGAAATCCTGACTGCTTGCGGCAGAGGACGCGATCACGAAGGCCGCGACCGCCGCGGACCATTCAAGTCGCCCCCGCCCGTTCCGCACTACACCACCCGTCATAGCTCGACCCTCCCGGAACCGCACCCGTGGCCCGGCCCGGATTATCGACCCAAGTCCCTCGACCGACAATCCAAGACCCGCTTGCGTCCTGCGCGCCTCGGGCGAGCACGGTTGGCACGACCGTTGCGGGTAGTGGTGGGGCGGATCTACCGGCCCCTGTGTGCGTGCATCCAACCGGTCAACGGTACCCTGTCCGATCGTGAGCGCGGCGAGCATTATGGGACATGGCCGCAGCGCGACGCCGAAATCCTCGTCGTGTTCAAGGCGTCGCCGTGTGGCACCGACAACCGGTTATCGGGGTGATCGCGAGTCGGACGGGGTGCGACTCGCCAACAGTCGGTCGGGGCATGACATGAGCTTACCGCGCGATCGTTCCGACGGTCAGGGACGACCCACACAACCGCAACCGGCCTCCGGCTGCGCGCCGAGTGCAACCCGCCGCGACGTCATCCGTCAGGGGGCGAAGCTCGCTTATCTCACGCCGATCGTGTTCTCGCTTTCCGCCCAACAGGCACTCGCCGCCAGCATCCCCAGCGGAATGTGCTCGACCGGTCAACAGACCGGTGAACCCTGCTTCACCGATACGGACTGCTGCTCGGGAAAATGCGACTTCGGCGTGTGCACCTGAACGGCGGACCTCGGGCCCATGGGAATGGGCGCCGCAGTGGACGGGCGAATGCGGGCACGTCGACGACGTGCCGCGAGCAACCCCATGATGCACAGGGTCATCGCCTGAAACATGGCCACGCCGCACAGACGGACGCCACGCGACGCACCGTCGCCGCCCGGCGAGGGTGAGACGCGGCGCCCGATCGCGAACGTACCCACCGAATCGCGCACCGCCCAGTAGTCCACCGTGCCGTCACCGTAACGGGAGAATCCGGACTCGCCGAGCACGTCGGTCGGCTCCGATTCGCCGACATAGACGCCTGCCGGCATCCACGCCCGGCCCGACGCCGTGGGCGATGATTCCAGCGCAAGCAGCTCGACCTCCCCCGCCGCAAGACCCAGCGTGGACAACTCCGTCGTGTCGGTGGTCATGACGATCGTGGCCCTGAAGGCGCCCGCGGGCTCGGTCGTCGTGACGGTCAAGGTCCGCCGAACGGGAAGCATCGACGGGTCCGAGGCCGTCCCGCCCGGCGTCGCGGCGTCGACGGATGCTGCTGTGTACTCGAACGGGACTTCCGGCAGGGCGCCGCGCACGCCGACGGAGCCAAGGCGCAGACCGGCGCTGTCGACGACCAATTCGTCGAGTTCCCCGGACTCATTCGTTGCCCCGGACCCGGTCGCGAGAATTGCGGCGGCGCCGCCACCGCCCGTGCTGCACGTCGGAGTCAGGAGAAAAGCCCGAAGATCGCCGCTGGGATTGGTGCCCCACCCGACAATGGACCCGTCGTTGTTGACGTCCAGAGCGCGGGTCAGCGTCCAGCCGGAGCCGCCGGGGATCAAGTCGTTGAGATCGCGCATCCCGTTCGTGCTGTTCCAAACGAACGCGTGGAACGCGCCCCCGGTGACGTTCGAACTGCCGACGACGACGTTGCTGTCGTTGATACCGGCGGCGAAGCTCGTGGTGCCGCCGCTGAGTACGCCGAGGTCGGCCATGCTGCCGTCCCAGTAGAATGCATGGTCGGCGCCTCCTGCGGCCACCGACATCCCCACCACGTCGCCTGAGGCGTTAATCGCATTGCCGCGATGAAACGGCGACTTGCTGCTGCCGCCGAGTGTGCCCAGATCGGTCATCGTTCCGTTCTGCCATCGGAAGGGGCGGAAATTCTCGCTGCCTTCCTGTGCGCCACCGACCACCTGCCCGGAGTCGTTGATGCCCACGGCCACGCTCTGTGTACCGCCGAGTGTCCCGAGACTGGTCATGCCCGCGCCCAGGGTGTACGCCGGCGCGGGAAGGTACATGAACGCCAGCCGGTTGTAAGGATTTGGGTTCCAGTCCGCCACCGTCCCCACGATTTCGCCGTTGGCGTTGAGGCCCAGCGCCTCGCTCTGGGTTCGGCCCGAGACCGTACCGAGGTCGGTCATCCCCCCGCCGCTGGTCCACGAGAACGCCCGCCGCGCAGGAGCGGCGGTATGCGCCCACCCGACAACCTGATTCGAGTCGTTGATGTCCAGTGCTTCGCTCTTGGGGCCGCCCAGAGTTCCCAGCGACGTGAACCCTCCGCACTCGGCGTACCACGCGGCGCCGTCGCCGCTGGCGTCCTCGTCGAACCCGGCCACGTTCTCGGCTGCGTTCAGGGCGAAGCCCAGGCTGGACTTCGCCGCCGTGACCGCGCCGAGGTCGGCCACGGAATAGCTGAGGCTGTCATCGCAGCCGACCCAATAACCGACTACGCGGAACGCGTGGGTGTCGCTGACGTCCTGGTGGTAGGTCTCCACCGTCGCCGTGGCCTCCGTCTGCACGTGCATCCGCGCGAGATCCTCTCCCCCGTCCTCGGCCTCGTGAAGCTGCAACACGCGGGACCGCGAAGATCCGTTCTCGCGCACGCCCATCGAGTTCTCTTCCGTCGCGAAGCCGTTGGCCAGCGCGAACTCCGCCACCGCGTTGTCGGGCACGCCGCTTCCGGTCAGATCCAGGTCCTGCCATGTGCCATCCGACGCGGGGCTCGCCGTCGTCACGAACAGCTCGGTGTACGCGAGCGGCGCAGCGCTCCAGTAGCCGACGAGATAGAAGTCGATATCCGCGTCGTCCTGCGCGTACAGCTCGATCGTGGCGTTCGCCGACGCATCAGCCTGGACGAACATCGTCGCCGCGTCGACGCCGCCGTCCTCCGCCTCATGCAGGTTCAATCGCCGCTCGAGGGCCGATCCGTTTGTGCGCACACCTGCCTCGCGTTCGTTGTCCGGGTCGTCATTGGTCATGACGATCTCCGCAACGTGCTCCGGGCCGACGCCGTAGGGGCACAAGTCGCGGTCCTGCCATGACGCGCCGGCCCCCGCGGTGAACGTGTCGAACAGCTCGGCGTAGGTCCCGCACTCCCAGTAGCCCACAAGCACGAAATCCACGCTCGCCGTGTCATCCGAGTAGTGTTGAATCTGCGATGCGGCGTTCGCCTGAACGTGCATCACCACGGTGTCGATGCCGCCGCCCTCCGCCTCGTGAAGCAGAAACCGACGGTCCAGGCTGGATCCGACGGCCCGCACGCCGCCCAGCAGCTCGGCCGTGATGGCAGAGTTCCTGACCGCGACCTCGACCACCGCGCTGCCGGGCACGTTGAAAGGGGCCCCGCTGAGGTCCGTCGTCTCCCAGGCATCCGCCGAGGTCGCGGTCCACGGCTGGAACGCCTCGAAGTAGCAGCGCTCGATGTGGGTGACGGGCGTCGTGGAGCCGGTGATGACGTCCGACGCCGTGATATCGTCCTTGTCCAAGGCGATCGTCACCTCGTCGCCGATGGACAGCGAGGCGAAGTCCGCGCGAAGAATGTACTGCGTGTCAGCGCTAAGCGCAAACGACGTCGAAAACGTGATCGTCCCCGCCGCCTGGTTCACCGCGCCGGTTCCACCCACGGTCGTCGTCTCCCCGACGCCGATGTTCCCGTCCCCGTTCGCGTCGACGACCAGCTCCACCCCGGCCCAGTCACCGTCGGTCAGGCCGACGATCCCCGAAAGCGTGAACACCAGCTCCGTGACGGTCAGTGACCCGGCGCACGGCGCGAGCTTGAACGCGAACAGTTCCGCGTTGGTCTCACCTCCCGACTCGCTGAACGCGTCGGTCGCCTGACCGACATCGTGGTCGGCGAGTATGGTCCCCACCTCCCAGTACCCGGTCAGGTAGAAGTTGTGGGTGTCGCTCACGTCCTGGTGGTAAAGCTCGATCACCGCCGACGAGTCGGTCTGAACGTGCATCGCGCCGAAATCGTCGCCGCCGGCTTCCGCCTGATGGATGTTCAAGAGCCGGGAAAGCGACGAACCGTTGGCGCGAACGCCGAGTTGGTTCTCTTCCGTGGCCGATCCGTTGGCGAACATGATCCCGACCACGGCCCCGTCGGAAACGCCCGACCCCGTCAGGTCCTTATCTTCCCACGTCGCGTCGCTCGACGGGCTGCCGATGTCGGTGAACGCCTCGGTGTACTCGCCCGGCGGCACGGTCCAATGCCCCACGAACTGAAAGACCACCTGCGTCCCCTGACCGGAGTACGCTTCAATCGTGGCGCTGGCGCTGGCGTCGGCCGCGACCAGCATCGTCGCCGCGTCCACGCCGTTGTTCCCCAGGCCGACCGTCTCGAGCGTCACCCGGCGCTCGAGGCTGGAGCCGTTCGTCCGCACCCCCGCGTCGTACGAGGCCGACGGCGCGTGATTGGTCAGCACGATCTCCGCAACGTCGCCCGGGCCGACCCCGAAGCCGTTCAGGTCCTGGTCGGTCCAGGCGCCGGCGCTGACGGTGAACGAATCGAACGCCTCGACGTACGTGCCGCAGTTCCAGTAGCCCAGCAGGATGAACTCGATGTCGACCGTGTCGTCGGCATAGTGCTGGATCTGCGAGCTGTCATCCGCCTGCACGTGCATCACCGTGACGTCCCAGCCGCCGCCGTCGGCGGGGTGAAGCTGGAGGCGGCGGTCAAGGCTCGATCCGACGGCGCGCACGCCGCCGTAGCGGTCGTTGGCGACGGTCGTGTCCGAATTGCGGATCGCGACTTCCACCACCACCCCCGCGGGCACGTTGAACGGCGCGCCGCTGAGATCCTTGGTCTCCCAGGTGTCGGCGGACGAGGCCATCCACGATTGGAAGCTCTCGGTATACTGGGCGCGTGCCCGACTCGCGGGCCACAGACCGGTCGCCGTCAACGCCAGAAGCGGAATCACTCGGCGCCAACCCAGTCCGTGGGTATCGATCCAGGCTCCTCGGGTCATCTCGAATCACCGGTGTGCGCGAACCTCGATGGCGGCGACATCCGTATCGCCCGAGTGTTTATCGGCCGAAACGCCGACCCAGCCCAAGCGCCGCGCCGGCCGCCGATCCCCGCGCTTCCGTGGCGGGCGTGTCAGCCGCGATCGCCAGGCGCCATTCGGCCCGAAGAAACCCACCGCCAGCCTGCGTCCCCACAGTCGAAGGCCGCAGAAGCGCACTTGGCGATCACGGCCCTGGCCCCGTCGTCGAGCCGCTCATCAGGTGTCGAAAGTCGGGGCGCGGCTGGACGTGCGTGGAATAGTGCTGAGCGCCGCAAGCGGTGCATCCTGGCACGACCGCTCGCCTGCGCGGCCCCGCACCGTCACGGAGCACGTACGCACGCCAGCATCGCTGTACGCCGCGACGCGACCGGAACAGGACGTCGAACCGCGGGGCACATGGGCGAGCGTAACTGCCCGTGTCCCCCCCAACTGGTCTGAACGCGGGGTGGCGCGCCCGCCTGTATCGGGCGGAAACCACCACGTGACCGGCGGCGTCAGCGGACAACACGCCGCCACACACAACTACCGGTGTTGGGACTTGAACCCAAGACCTCCTGATCCACAGTCAGGCGCTCTGGCCAACTGAGCTACACCGGCCCCACATCGGCCGCCGCGCGGCAAGACGGTCAGACCCCGTCCCTGCGACCGCGCAGCGCCCTCCGGATGATACCGACATCGGCGGATTCGTGCCAAACACGACGCCGAACACATGGAATCGACCGCCCCGAGCGCTCCGACGTCTAAGCCGACTCGGACCGCGGCCACGTCAGCCGCGGCGCATCGCCCCAGAGCAGCTCGAGATCGTAGTATTCCCGGTACGCCCGACCGAAGATGTGAAACACGACATCGACGAAGTCGACGACGATCCATGCGGCCGACTCGTACCCCGAGTAGCCGTACGGCCGCTGCCCCAGCTTCTTCCCGTACTCGACTACCGCCTTCGACACCGCCCGCATTTGCCGATCGGACGTGCCCGTGGCAATCACCGTGAAGTCCATGACCTGGCTGATGCCGCGCAGATCGAGCACAACCACATCGTCGGATTTGCTGTCATGGGCGATTCGCGCGAGTTCGATGGCGAATTGGTGGGCAACGTGGCTGGACACGACCTGCATGATACCGAAAACACGCCATGCAACGCAACCGCCGGCCGCGGCGCCAGGCGTGCTGCGGACCCGCCCCGGCTGTCATTTGCCGCAGCGGGGCCCTTCCTCACGGCTCAAGACCGCCGAGGCTCCCGCCCGTTACGCTCCGAACCGCGCCCAAGGTGCTGGATAAAGACCTGAAGCAGCAGTTCCGCTCGGTTCCGGACCTGGGCCTTGCGGTAGATCCGCGAAACGTACGTATGCGTCGTGTGCCTCGAAATCCCGAGATCGTCCGCGAGCTCCGGTTCGGTCACCCCCGCAAACAGACCCCGAGCCACCTCCAGCTCCCGCTCCGTCAGATCGAACTGGAATGCAAAGGCGTGCCAAGTCGCCTCTGGCAGCAGGCAATCGACCCGCCCGGTACCCCGGTGCCGACGCCCATTTGCGGCCACCTGTGTCATACGCCTACGCATCCGTCTAGTGGAAGCCCCGTAAGGTACTGGCACCAAACACGCGTAATGCGCTCGCAACTTCATAAAAAAATCACAGGGCGACCCCAAAGCGTGTGCTGCGGATGGCGGCGCTCAGGTCGGAAGCCGGCCCAACGCCTCGTTCCAGGCCTGATAGGCCGCCTCGTCGAACAGCACCCACCGAATGATCGAGGGCGCGGCAGGAACGGTCGCCGAATCCAACACCGCCGACAGCGACGTTTCCGCCGCCGGCCGCAACGGGTAACCGTACGCACCGCAACTGACCGCGGGGAAAGCGACCGAACCGCAGCCGTACGTCGCGGCAAGCTCGATAGAGGTCCGGTAACACGACGCGAGAAGTTCCGGCTCTCCTCGGTCCCCACCGTGCCAGACGGGCCCGACGGTGTGAATCACGTGTTTGGCAGGCAGATCGTATCCCTTCGTGATTCGGGCCTGCCCCGTCGGGCACCCGCCCAGCCTCCGGCATTCCGCGAGCAGCTCGGGCCCGGCGGCCCGGTGGATGGCACCATCGACCCCCCCACCGCCCAGCAGCGACGGGTTTGCGGCGTTTACGATCGCGTCGACCTCCTGCGTCGTAATGTCACCGCGAGTAATCTCTATCTTCATTCGTCTCATCCCTCCGGCGGCCGATCCGTCGCGGGTGCGAACCGAGGATCGGTCGGTGCCTCGGCCAGTGCCTCGAGGTGAGGATCGCGTGGCAGGATCTCGATCGCCGCGTCGATGAGGCCGGCTCGACGACGCTCGGCGTAGCCGAGCACCAGCGGCGCCGCCACGTCACGGTGACGCAAGCGGTGGCAGCGCTCGAACGCGGCCCGGGCGGGCGACCCGCCCAACGTCCAGCCCAGCCGCATCACGACCGGCCCGGCTCGGTGCACGAGGCAGCGAATCCCGGGCGCAGCGACGTTTGCCGGCGCTCCATGCGCACAGGACCTGGCAATCGCGCCGCCGAGCAGCTCGACCCATTGTTCCCGGGCACGGTCCGGGACCGAAAGCTCCGCAAACAGGTGACGGCGTTCCAACGCGAGCGCCACCTTGGCAGTCCAGCCCCCGCCAAGGCGGACGGTTGCGAAGTACTTCCCGTCCCGTCGGAGGCGGCTGTCCCGCGTCCGCGCCAGGCGCCGCGCCTGGCGAGCGCGGGCCGCAAGAACCGAGCAAACCAGACAGCGCAGTTCCCGGTCGCCAAAGTGCGGCGGGCTCATGCCGCGAAGGCCCAGGTAACGCCGCAGGAATCGAAGACGCTCGCTCCGGCTCGCCGTCCGCCGGAACACGTGTTCGAGCTGCCCGAGCGCCGTGGCCACGCGCCGCCTCGACACCGGTGAGCTGCTCAGCCTCGCCGCATGCAGATCCACAAACACGGCATGCAACCGTTGGGACGCGTCACCGAACACCAGCACGTTGTTCGGATGTCCGTCAAGATCGACAAAGCCGTTGTGGTGCGCGCCGGCATAGAGATGCGCAACCGGCTCGGCGAGACGCTCGACAGCCCGCCGCCGTGCCGTTCCCGACAGCCCCGCGACTGACTCATGCCATGCCTCGGTCAGGGCGACGGCGTCCGTGATGCCCTCCGACACCAGCACGCTCCGCCATCGCCGACGCCGATCGACGCCGGCCGCGACAAACCGCACCACCGCGACCCCGCCCCGCTCAGCCCGGTGACCCGAGCGCATCTCGCGACGCGCGGGGTCGCCGAGAGCCCACCGCTTGACGGCCTGAAGCAAACCCTGTGCCTCGAAGACCTTGGCGTATACGACGCATCCATCGAGCTGCACACGCCAAACCACACGGCCCGCACCCTCCTTGGCACGCTCCGCGCGCGGATCGGCGCCCAGTGCGAACCAATCCGGCGCCACGGGCCCGAGTATGCGATCCCGCCATGCGTCAACGACCAGCCAGTCATGCCGGTCGGTCTGGACCCGTTCCAAGCCGCACGGGTCGTAGCAAGGCGGGGTTGAAGATTGATCGTTGTGCGTGAGTTGCGGCGACATTATTCAGCATCTGATACGTGCGCTTAGTGTGAGGCCATCCTGCCGCACCGGCAACCGCCACAGGCTGCGTCAGTGCGGGTGCAGCCCCAAAAGCCCCGCGCCGACCACGCCCGACGCGTCGCCCAACGCCGCCGGCAACAGCGTCACGTGGGCACGGGCCGCGTCATCACGCGTTCCACTGTGCCATAGACCCAAAACGCGGCACAGCAGAGCCGGAAGATGAGCTGCGACGCCCCCGCCGAGGGTGACGATACGCGGCTCGAACCGGGCCACGATGTTGTCGAGCGCCGCAACAGTAGACCGGGCCGCCTCTTCCACAAGATGGATTGCAGCCGGCACCCCGCGATCCCAGGCACGCTGAATCGAACGGACGGAATCCAGACCAACGGCCGAAGCGGCCCGCGACAACGCCGGCCCGCTCGCAACTGTCTCCAGGCACCCGCGAAGGCCACAGCCGCACGCCCGCGCGGCCGCGGTCCGATCCACAACCAGCACCTCCAGATGGTCCCTGCGCCCGAGGTCCAACCGCACGAGCCGTCCATCCGCAACGACTCCCAATGCGATGCCGGTGCCGAGTCGAAGATGGGCGAAGCGAGGCACCGAACGACGATGCACCGTATATTCGCCCCACGTGCTGGCCTCCGCATCGGTCAGCAAACGCGCTGCCACGCCCAGCGCGCTGCCGGCGGCGTCGCACAGCGCCCATCCCTCCAGGAACGGAAGGTTCACCGACCGAACGATCTGACGACGTTCGCCGTCGAGAGTCCCGGGCACGCCGATGCCCACCTGATCCAGCAGGCCTCCACGGTCGAGCGTCCCGCGCGCACGGCGGACCTCCGTCTCGATGAACGACAAGAAGTCATCGCGCGACTTGCAGCACGCGGTGGGCCCGGCCCGCTCTGCGATCAACCGGCCGGCGGACGAGATGACGCCACATCGAATCCACGTTCCGCCTACGTCGACCCCGAACCCAAGTCTCTCGTTTTGCGGCATGCCCGGATGATCCCACAGGCGAAGGCGCTTATCGCGCGGGCGCGGCGATCCGCCGCATGTACCGAAACACGGCCTCCCGCCGGGCGGCCCGGGTGCCGCTGTCCGCATCCCGGATCGGACGGCCCGAATCGTCGAGCCGTTCAAACAGGGCATTGTACGCAAACGCACAAAAGTGCCGCCCCCCCCGCCGGGCGTGCTCGAGTTGCTGCACAATCAATGCTGGTGCACGTTTGTCGAGCATCACGCCGGTCACGACCAGCCCGCGGCTCCGGCCACTCGTCCAACGCCCCAGCCGTTCGTCGAATGACCCCAGATCCGCCTCGTAGTTCATCGGGAACACGCCGTCGATCCACCCCGACGCCATCCACCGCGGAGCGTCCTGAAAGTGCTTCTTCTTCGCGACTGCCGGATCCGCCCCGACCGCCGCAGTTAGCGCAACGCCCGGCCGGGCCTTGCGAACGGCACGGCTGATCTCACGCACCGTCTCGTCGACCTGTTGCGTCCGCCACGCATCCCACTGGGCCGGAGCCTGGTCCGGCGTGCGGTGCGACGCCTGACGAAACAGCCCCAACGTTCGCGGGTCGCGCGGATAATCCGGGACCCGCGCCCCTGCCGGATAGGCCGCGTTCCACTCGTTGGGAAAGCGGATGTAGTCCATGTGCAACCCCTCCACCGGATACCTCGCAACGATCTCATGCATGACCGCGGCAAGGTAGGCCCGCACCTCGGGCCAGCAGAGATTCAGGTTGCTGTACCATCCCAGCGGCTCGCGCCGACCCGACTCGTCCCGCCAGAACCACTCGGCCCGGGCGTGGTACAACTGGCGGCGGTTCTGCGGCGGCGCCTTGCCGCGCCAACCCGGAGCGACGTTGACCCAGGCGTGAATCGCCAACCCCCGCCGATGCGCCTCGCGGCAGGCAACCGCAAGCGGGTCGAACCCCGGATCGCGGCCGCCCAGCTCATCGGCCCACGGCTCGACCTTCGAACGATAGAACGCCGTCCCGTTCCCCCGCACCTGGAACAGCACGGTGTTGAACCCCGCCCGCCGGCAGTTCTCCATAATCACGGCAATGTCGCGGGCCGATCTGTAGTCCCAACGCGTGACCCAGATCGCCCGGATTCCCTCCGCCCCGAACTTGCCCCGCATCCCCCGTTGGCAACCGGCCGGCAGCACGAGCGCGGGAACGACAACCGACACAATGAACCCGACGACCGCTCGCCGGCGTCCACCGTTCGCCGCACCGCTAGTGCTCCGATCCACTCGATGCTGCGGGTTGCGACTTGCCTTTTCAGAGCCGCGCCCGTAAGGAAGCGGGGGATCGGGGACCCGCAGATTCAGGTGAATCGAGGCACTAGTGCCTCGGCACGCTCGTTTCTTCGGGTGCGCGTGCTCTGAACAGAGCCGCGACCGTGAGGAAGCGGTTCTTGCAACCCGAAAGCTCGAGCGTGTCGGGCCACTAGCTGTCCAGGATCCTCCCCACATTTCCGTCGACTCCCTCCAGCATCCGTTCCGCCTCGTCGCGGTCCACGTTCCGCGCATGCATCACCAGCGCCGTCTTGACCTTCCCCCCCGCCGCTTCCAATAGCGCCCGCGACGCCTCCCGCGACCGGCCCGTGCAGCCCTCGACGATGCGCGCTCCACGGTCAACCAGCTTGGCGTTCGTAGCCGTGTTCACGTCCACCATCAGGTTCCGGTACACCTTGCCGATCTGGGCCATGGCGACCGTCGTCACCATGTTGAGCACCATTTTCGTCGCCGTGCCGGCTTTCATCCGCGTGCTGCCGGTCAGCGCCTCCGGGCCGGTCACAACGCGGATCGACACATCCGCATCATCGGCGACCTCTTCAGCGCGAACGCAAGCCAAAAAAACCGTTTTCGCACCCCGCTTCCTCGCCCGCTTGATCGCCCCGTGGACGAACGGCGTCGTGCCTCCGGTCGCGATCCCGAACAACACGTCCTTCGGCCCAACCTCGCGTTCCTCCACCGCCGCCGCACCATCCTCTTCGTGGTCCTCGGCACCTTCAACGCTCCGCGTCAGCGCCGCCGGTCCACCGGCGATAATCCCTTGCACCATCCCCGGACCTGACAGGAACGTCGGCGGACATTCAGTCGCGTCGAGCACCCCCAACCGGCCGCTCGTCCCGGCCCCGACGTAGATCAGCCGCCCACCCGACCGGAACGCATTGACAACCAGCTCAATCGCCCGGCAAACGTCGTTCAGGGCCGCCTGAACTGCACCCGCCACCGTCGCATCCTCGGCGTTGATCGCCTCCACCGATTGCCGAACCGTCATCCGACCCAGCCGCACCGACCGGGGGTTGGGTTGTTCCGTGGTCAACTGTCCGCGATCCTCTGCCGTCATACCGCCCGCCCGATTCCTCTCCCGGATTACAAACCGAGTCGTTTCGGCTCCGACCGCAACGTGCGTTCGACCCGCGGCTTTTTGGCCCGTCGGCACGGCAAACCATCCCGGACGGCCCTCGCCTCCCGCTCGACCTTGCCCGGGGCCCGATCATCCCATAGAGTATTCGCTCTGTCAGCCGCGGCTACCAGGTCGCGGGCCTGACGAGCCCCTGGTCGGCTGTGTCTACGCCGAGTCCTGCAATCCAGCGTGGCTTGATGCAAGGTCTTTGTCAGGAGTAACTGCGCTGTGTCCGCGTCATCTGCCTCGCGCGTCAAGGTGATCATCCTTGGCGCGGCCGGAAGAGATTTTCACGACTTCAACGTGTTCTGGAAGAAAGACCCCCGCTACGACGTTGTAGCGTTCACCGCCGCCCAGATCCCCGACATTGACGGGCGGGTCTACCCCCCCACGCTCGCCGGCCCCGGTTACCCCGCCGGCATCCCCATCGAGCCCGAGGAGAAGCTCGTCCAACTGATTCATAGGCACAAGGTCGACCAGGTCGTGATGGCCTACTCCGATCTCTCTCACGAGGAGGTGATGCACCGTGCGGCCATCGTGACCGCGGCGGGCTCCGACTTCCGCATCCTGGGGCACCGCTTCACGATGCTCGAGTCGTCCAAGCCCGTCATCGCCGTGTGCGCCGTCCGCACCGGGTGCGGTAAGAGCCAGACCTCGCGCGCCGTCACCGGCATTCTCAAGGCCCTCGGGAAGCGTGTCGCCGCCGTGCGGCACCCGATGCCCTATGGCGACCTCACCAAGCAGGTCTGTCAGCGCTTTGCCACCGTCGAAGACCTCGACCGCCACGAATGCACCATCGAAGAGCGCGAGGAATACGAGCCGCATATCAAGGCCGGCAACGTGATTTACGCCGGCATCGACTACGAGCGGATCCTCCACGAGGCCGAAAAGGAGGCCGACGTGATCCTCTGGGACGGCGGAAACAACGACATGGCCTTCTTCCGGCCAAACCTCTACATCGTCGTCGCCGACCCGCATCGTCCGGGGCACGAGGTCAAGTACCATCCGGGCGAGACCAACGCCCGCATGGCCGACGTGGTTGTCGTCAACAAGGTCGGCACCGCACGCCCCGATGACGTTAAGATCGTCGAGGCCAACATCAAGCGGATCAACCCCAAGGCCCGGATCATTCGCGCCACCTCCCCCGTCACCGTCGAGCAGCCCGACACGATCCAGGGCAAGAAGGTTCTGGTGGTCGAAGACGGCCCCACGCTCACGCACGGCGAGATGGCGTACGGCGCCGGGCACATCGCCGCGCGGCAGCATCGCGCCGCGACGATCGTCGACCCACGGCCCTTCGCCGTCGGGTCGATCAAAAGGACCTTCGAGAAATACCCGCACCTGACCGAGGTGCTCCCGGCAATGGGCTACGGCCGCAAACAGATGTCCGAGCTGGAAAAGACGATCAACTCGTCGGACGCCGACCTGGTTCTGATCGGCACGCCGATCGACCTCGGTCGCCTGCTGAAGCTCAACAAACCGGCCCTTCGCGTCACCTACGAAACGGATGAGAAGGCGATCGAGGCCCTCCGCAAAGAGGTCGAGGCCGTCCTTTAGGTGCCGACGTCACTGAAGCACCGGTAATCTGACGCTTGCGGCCCGATCGTCGCTTGCCGCGTGGCAACAGGCGTCGAAGGTCGCCGCGTTCAACTCTTCGAGCAGCCCGTCTGCATCGATCCCGTGCTGGGCCGCCGCTTGCCGGATCGTGACCGCACGGGCAACCGTCCGACGCAGCAGGGGACTCGCCAGCGGCGCAAAGCCTCGCTCAATGAACACCGGCAACGTCTGCGGAAACCACTCGACTACATGGCCCACCTTGTGATCGAGTGTAATCCGCGACGGCCGCTCGGCCGCGTCGGACACCGGATTCCACCCGTTCATGATCCGCCAAAGGTGGAGGCCCCACACCGCGATTCCAGCGACCTCCAGCAATCCGCTGACGCCCGCAATCGGATACGCCCATGCACCGAAATCGGTCAAGACCTGAAAGCCCACGCGCATCGCGCACCCTACGTTCACCAGCACGAACGGCACCCAAAGCCCGCGCAGCCCGCGGATGTCCACGCCGTTCAGCGTCGGCACGACCTTGGCGGCCATGCCCAGAATCATCAAACTGATGAACCCCACGGTAATCGCGTGTCGGACGGCGCCGCCGTACGCGTGTGAAAAGCCGATAGCCACCGCCCGGCTCCCGCTTTCGGAAAGCGCCCCCACCCACGGCAGGATCGCGTAGGCGTACACCGGCATCAGCACCAGCATCAGCATCGAAATGTGCAGCCAGACCGCCGCCGCGCGGATAAACTTCACGCTGCGGTCACGCTCCGTCGGCCGGGCCAGCAGCCCCCACCGGGCCGTCAGGACAATCGACACCAGCGCGATCATCACCATGCACCCGTAAAGCGCGCCCGTCGCCCACGACGTGTCAAGCTCGCGCATCAGGATGAAGAAGCCGGCCTCCCCGATCACACCCGTCGCCAGAAGCACGAGGCCCAGCCGAGCGATCCGCGGCCGCACCGCCGCAAAGCCGAACAGCGCCGGGAACATCCGAAGCCCTACGCCCAGGATCATCAGCATCGCAAACCCGTGGATCTGCAGATCCCGTAGCGGCCCCTGGTAGGTCGATACGAGATGCAACAGGGTCTCGCGTGAGACCCCGGCCGTCGTCGCGTACACCAGCCCCAGATCGGCAACCGCCTGACAAAGGAAGAAAAACATCGAAGCCACGACAAACCCGTCATAGACCTGCAGCGGATTCGGGCTCGAAGCCAACGTCTTCAGAATAACCAGGATGAACAGCCCGATCGCCGCAAGCTCCGCGAGGTTCGCGGCCACCGCCAGCTCCCGCAGCATCGCGAAGGTGAACAGCGGTTCCCCAATGGCCCGCGCGAACACACCGAATACCATCAGGTAGAAGCTCATGTTCGCCAGATCGGGCCGCCACAAGCTCGTGTGCTTCAGACGCGGAAACGCCTGATACCCGAACCCCATCACGAACAGCCCCACCCACCCGAAAATCTGCGCGTGACCGTGAGCGTTGATCTCGTGGATCGAAATGGCCGTGAAAGACTGCGACACGCCGATGCGCAACAGCAGGATCGCCCCCCAAACGGCCCCCGCTGTCAGCACCACAACCACGCCGGCCTTGAAAAACCGCCGATAGATCGCGTCCGCCAGCTCGTCCATGTAGCTCCGGCCCGGCGTCGGCGCGTTGACGGACGCGGCGGGCTCGTCCAACGCCTTCTTCAGCTCTTCCAGCAGTCTCTCCTCGTCGACCCCGTGCGCACGTGCAAAATACGCCACCGACTCCGCCGGGCCATGCACGCCCCCGCATCCGCGCAAGCCGTATCGATCAAAAACCGGCCGCAGTTGCGGGTGCCGTCGCAGCACCTCAGGCAGCATCATGTCCGCCGAGATCCTCTCCGGCCTTGCCCGTCCACCTGCGCGTCCCGGCTGTAGCTCCATGCGATCAATCCTTGTTGATGCTTAACGTGACGCCGCCGCCCGTTCCGCGTCCCTGACACAACGGAGCGTGGCGCGAATCATCGTCCAGCAACTCGGCGATGGTCGTCTCTTGAAACGAACGCTCCACGTGTGCAATCGCCTCGTCGATCCGGTGATGCAACGGACAGAGGTTCCGCCCGTGCTGCTCGATGCCCAGCGGACAACGCTCGATCCGCTTGATCGGATCCACCGCGTTGACCACGTCGAGGACGGTGATCTCATGCGCCGGCCGTGCCAGCGTGAACCCGCCCCCCAACCCCCGTTTGGAATGAACGAGTCCCGCCCGCCCGAGCGTCTGCAAGACCTTCGCCAAGTACCCGGCCGGCACTTTGGTCGTCTGGGCGATCGCCGGCGTCACCTGTGCCTGCTTGTTGCCCTGGGCCAATGCGACGATGGCCCGTAGTGCATACTCAGCCGTGGGCGAGATCATCGGATTCCATTAAAATAAGATAAATGGACCTTGACATCCATATTATGCGTCCTAAACTCAACACCGTCAAGTGGATTTTCGGATTCCTATGTCTTCTTTCTACATCGGAGGACAACGGCGTTGAATACAAAACGGCTGTGGATTGTCTTCACGCTAGTTATTATCGGGTCATTCTCAGTCCTTGGCTACTACGGTATCGAGCTGTACCGCCAGATGCCACCCATTCCAGACCGCGTAGCCACCACCAACGGCGACGTGGTCATCACGGGTGCACAAATCCGCGACGGCCAGAACGTCTGGCAGTCAATGGGCGGCCAGGAAGTCGGAACGGTTTGGGGCCACGGGGCCTATGTCGCACCCGACTGGTCGGCCGATTGGCTGCACCGCGAGTCAGTGTGGCTACTCGAGCACTGGGCTCGAGCGGACCACAACACTCCCTTCGCCGAACTCGCGCCGGAACAACAGGCCGCCCTGAAGGAACGGCTCCGCCGCGAGCTGCGTACCAACACCTACAACGCCGAGACCGGGAGCCTGCTCGTCTCGGCGTCTCGCGTGCAGGCCATCGAGGCGGTGGGTCGCCACTATGCCGCGCTCTTCGGCGACGACCCGTCGTTGATGCAGCTTCGCGATGCGTACGCTATTCCCGCGAATGTCATCAAGACGCCCGAACGCCGAGAAGCGCTCAACGCGTTCTTCTTCTGGGCGTCCTGGGCGTGTGCCACCAACCGCCCCGGCCAGGCCATCAGCTACACCAACAACTGGCCCGCCGAGAGCCTGATCGGAAACCGCCCCACCGGTTCGATCATCGTCTGGTCCGTGGTCAGCTTCGTCCTCCTCCTTGCCGGAATCGCGGCCTTGGCCTGGTACTTCGCGGTCGCCCGAAGCCGCGAAGAGGAAGACCACCTGCCCCCAGCGCGCGATCCCCTGCTCGCCCTCAATCCGACGCCCTCGATGCGGGCGACGCTCAAGTACTTCTGGGTCGTGGCGGCCCTCATCGTCGCCCAGGTCGGATTGGGCGCCGTCACGGCACATTACGGCGTCGAGGGATCCGGCTTCTACGGATTCCCGCTTGCCGAATACCTGCCCTACGCGGTGACACGAACCTGGCACACCCAACTGGGAATCTTCTGGATCGCGACCGCCTGGCTGGCGACCGGCCTGTTCGTCGCCCCGGCCGTCTCCGGTTACGAGCCGAAGTTCCAGCGGGCCGGCGTCAACTTCCTCTTCGTCTGCCTTCTCGTGATTGTGGTCGGATCGCTCGCCGGACAGTGGATGGGCGTCAGCCAGCGCCTCGGTCTCGAAGCGAACTTCTGGTTCGGCCACCAGGGGCTGGAGTATGTCGACCTGGGCCGCTTCTGGCAGCTTTTCCTCTTCGTCGGGCTGTTCTTGTGGCTTTTCCTGATGGGCCGGGCCCTCTGGCCCGCCCTGCGCGATCCGGGCGAGAACCGCAGCCTGCTCTCAATGTTCTTCGTCGCCTCCGCGGCAATCGCCCTCTTCTACGGCGCAGGGCTGATGTGGGGCCGACAGACCAACCTGGCCCTGATCGAGTACTGGCGCTGGTGGGTCGTGCATCTCTGGGTCGAAGGGTTCTTCGAGGTCTTTGCCACCGTCGTGATCGCCTTTCTCTTCACGCGGATGGGGCTGCTCAAGACGCGCACCGCGACCGCCGCCGTCCTGTTCTCCAGCACCATCTTCCTCAGCGGCGGCATCATCGGCACGTTCCACCACCTCTATTTTACCGGAACGCCCACCGTCATTCTCGCACTCGGCGCCACGTTCAGCGCGCTGGAAGTCGTGCCGCTGGTGCTCATCGGTTTCGAGGCCTATGAAAACCTGACCCTCAGCCGCGCGCGGCCCTGGGTCGCCGCCTACAAGTGGCCCATCTACTTCTTCGTGGCCGTGGCGTTCTGGAACCTGGTCGGGGCCGGACTGTTCGGATTCTTCATTAACCCGCCGATCGCCCTGTATTTCATGCAGGGCCTCAACACAACGCCGATGCACGGGCACACCGCCCTCTTCGGGGTCTATGGCATGCTCGGCATCGGGCTGATGCTGTTCTGCCTCAAGGGCTTGGCGACGCACCGCATCTGGAAGACACGCGTGCTTTCCTATGCCTTCTGGTCCATCAACGTCGGGCTCGCGCTGATGGTCCTGCTGAGCCTGTTACCCGTCGGCCTGATGCAGACCTGGGCCAGCGTCGAGCACGGACTCTGGTACGCCCGCTCCGCCGAGTTCTTGCAGACGCCCCTGATGGACACGCTCCGCTGGCTTCGCGTCGTCGGCGACACGATCTTCGCCACCGGCGTCCTGGCGCTGGGCTGGTTCGTCCTCGGCCTCAAAACAGGCTGGTCACTCGCGGCCGAAGAGGAACCCTCGCTCGGCGCCCTTCCGAGCGTCGCGTAGCGAATCGACGCCGGGCCAGACCGTCACACTGTCTACTCCTGCCCGCCGAAAAGGCGCGAGAACCGCAAAGTGGTTGGATGAAAGGCCGTCGCCGGCTTGATCGTGCCGTCCGTCGCGCCGGCGAAGGCGATGTCGAGCTTGCGCAGCCTGGGATACACGACGACCGAATGAAGGGTGCCGGAGGTTGCGCTTTCCGATGCCGCAACCGCGCCCAGAGCCTTCCACGCGGCCTCCGGCGTGACCGTCCCGGTCAGCCGCTCCTCGAGCCGCCCGAACCGCGTCAGCGACCACGGGTGGGCCCGGTCCAGCGGCTCGGTGGGCGACCTGAGGTAATGGTTCGTCGTGATGCAGAAGTCGGCGCCGGACGGGTTCTCGCTCAGCCCCTCCGCGTCGATCCGAAATACGTGCTCGGGTGCGCCGGTGTCCACCGGCGCAACAACCCGGATCATGTAACTGAAGGGATACGGCACGATCCGCCTCAGCGCAGCCTCGGCCTCCACATGCGCATCGGCCGGACCGGCGCGTTCAAGCAACAGAGCCAGCGTGATCGCCGCGGGCGTGTAGCGACCCTTCGGCATCCGTTCCTGACCACCCGTGCCGTCGTGCATGAACGCGCACACCCCCTGATCGTTGATCCCCGTGAAGGCCCCGAGGTAGCCGGGAACGCTGACGCTTGCGACCTGATGACGACCCTCGGGCCGCCGAACGAGGATGAACCCGTCGCCGACGAGCCGCGGATCCGACACCCCGAAATCGAAGTTCCGCGCCGTCACCACACCGGCCTCACCCGCCCTGTCGCCCCACACCGTGAACCCCGAGCATCCGAACGCCCGAACCAGATCGCCCGCATTGAGAAAAACCAGATCGTCGATCGTCGGAACGCGCCCGAGCCCCTTGATCTCCGGCAGACCGGCCTCACGCGCCGCAAGGCCCTCGAGGAACCCCCGCAGTTCATCCAGCATCGAATCGGGAAGCTCGACCAGCGGCGCCATCGCCGCCACGATGGCGCCGTACCCTCCCGGTCCGTGACGCTCTGCCGCGGCGACTTCGTACTCCAGATACTCAATGTATCCATCACCGGCCAGGTATCCGTGCGCGAATCCCATCTGCTGCGGCGTGCCCCAAACCCTCAATAGCTCGAACGAGCCGAACTGCTCGAGCCTCCCGTTGACCTGCGGCTCGCCCGCAACCGCCGCCTGCCCCAAGGCCAGACATACGATGGTCAGGGTCCAGCGCACACGAGTCATCCCGAACCAATCCCTGCGACTGCTCATGCCGTTCTCCAATAGTCAGACCAGGCCCGCCCCGTCAAACCCACCGGCCGCCACGGCGGATTCCAAGCGCCGCACGTGCCGCGTCCATCTATCGAACCGAAGCACGGAGCCTACCGATCCTCGCTCCGCCCGGCAACCTGCGACAAGCCCGATAACGTGCGACCGGCGATTTCCCTTGACGCAACACAAATCACTCCCGAGACTGAAACGCCGGCAGACTTCCTCGACACCACCACGCCGAACCGGAGGGGTACGCATGGCTTCGTTGATCCGCAGGGGAATCATCGCCGGTCTGTTCGTCCTCGGCGCAGCGAACGTTCCGAACGGCCTCGCCCTTCCTGTCGACACTGACGCCGGCAAGATCGATCCGGAACTGTACGGCAAGCTCGAATGGCGGAACATCGGGCCGGCCCGAGGCGGTCGATCGGTCGCGGTGGCCGGCGTTGCGAATCAGCCGCTCGTTTACTACATGGGCGGAACCGGCGGGGGCGTCTGGAAGACCACAGACGCCGGGATTACCTGGAACCCTGTCAGCGACAAACACTTCAAGACCGGCTCCGTGGGGGCGATCGCGGTAGCGTCGTCCGATCCGAACGTGATCTACGTCGGAATGGGCGAAACGTGCGTCCGCGGGAACTTCTCGCACGGCGACGGCGTCTACAGATCAACGGACGCCGGAAAGTCCTGGCAGCACATCGGCCTCCACGACACCCGCCAGATCGGACGCATCCGAGTGCATCCCCGCAACGCCGACCTCCTCTACGTAGCAGCCCTCGGTCACGTATTCGGGCCAAACGAGCAGCGCGGCGTGTTCCGCTCCAAAGACGGCGGCGAAACCTGGGAGAAAGTCCTCTTCGTCGACGACGACACCGGCGCTGTCGACCTCGCCATGGACGCCACCAACCCCCGCATCCTATACGCCGCCTTCTGGCAGGTCCGGCGAACACCCTACAGCCTCATCAGCGGCGGCCACGGCAGCGGACTCTACAAGTCCACCGATGGCGGCGACAACTGGACGCAGCTCACCAACGGCTTGCCCGAAGGCATCAAGGGCCGCATCGGCGTGGACGTGTCACCCGCCAACCCCGACCGGGTCTGGGCCGCCGTCGAGGCCGACAAGGGCGGGATTTTCCGCTCCGACGACGGCGGCGAGAGCTTCCGACTGGTCAACGACGACCGCCTCTGGCGGCAGCGGGCCTGGTACTACACCCACATCTACGCCGACTCCCAGCATGAGAACACGGTCTACCTCCTTAACGTCCTGTTCGGCAAGTCCACCGACGGCGGAAAGACTTTCGACACCATCCGCGTGCCCCACGGCGACAACCACGACCTCTGGATCGCACCGCAGAATAACCAGCGGATGATCAACGCCAACGACGGCGGCGCCAACGTCTCCTTCAACGGCGGACAAAGCTGGACCCGCCAGGACAACCAGCCGACCGCACAGTTCTACCACGTCGCCGTCGACACCGGATTCCCCTACCGAGTCTACGGCGCACAGCAGGACAACAGCACCGTCTCAATCTCCAGCCGCGCCGAGCCCGGCGACGATGAGTTCTACTCCGTCGGCGGCGGCGAGAGCGGCTACGTCGTCCCCCACCCCGACGACCCCAACGTCGTCTACGCGGGCAGCTACAGCGGATACCTCACCCGCTACAACCGCGCCACCCGCCAGATCCGCAACGTTACCGTCTGGCCCGAAAACCCCATGGGCTGGGGCGGCGCCGACCTCAAGTATCGCTTCCAATGGACGTTCCCGATCGTCATCTCACCCCACGACGCCGGCACGCTCTTCGTCGGCGGCAACGTCGTCTTCAAATCCACCAACGACGGACACAGTTGGGAGCCGATCAGCCCCGACCTCACCCGCAACGACAAAACCAAGCAGGGACCCTCCGGCGGACCGATCACCCACGACAACACCGGCGTCGAATACTACTGCACCATCTTCTCCCTCGCCGAGTCGCCCCTCGAACAGGGCGTGATCTGGACCGGCTCCGACGACGGCCTCGTCCACCTCACCCGCGACGGCGGAAAAAGCTGGCGGGACGTCACACCGCTGGACGCCCCGAAATGGTCGATGGTCAGCATGATCGACCCGTCCCCGCACGACAGCGGCGCGTGCTACCTCGCGGTCAACGCCTACAAGTCCGACGACTTCGCCCCCTACGTCTTCAAGACCGCCGACTACGGCGCGACTTGGACGAAGATCGTCTCCGGCATCGGCGATGACGCGTTCGTCCGCTCGGTTCGTGAGGACCCGGGCCGCCGCGGCCTTCTCTACCTCGCGACCGAAACCGGAGTCCACGTCTCCTTCAACGACGGCGACCGCTGGCAGCCGCTACAGCTCAACCTGCCCGTCGTGCCCGTCACCGACCTTGCCGTGAAGGACAACGACCTCGTCGCCGCGACCCAGGGTCGCTCCTTCTGGATCCTCGATAACCTCAACCTGCTCCGACAGCTCAACGCCGATGTGGCTAAGGCCGACGTGTTCCTTTTCTCCCCGGCCCCGATCCACTATGGCGTGGACCGATCCGCGGCCATCTACTACCACCTGAGCGAGAAGCCCGATGGCGAGATCAAGCTCGAGTTCCTCGACGCCAAGGGCGAAGTGATCGACACTTTCACGAACGAGGAGAAAAAGGAGGAGGACGAACCGTCCTCACCCTTCCGCCGGCGCTTCTCCGCCGGCAGCGACACGGCCCCGGCCGAGGCGGGCCTCAACAAGTTCGATTGGAACACCCGCTACAAAGACGCGACCGAAGTCAAAGGCGCGGTGATGTGGGCCGGCAGCACCCGCGGCCCGGCCTCCCCACCCGGAACCTACCACGTCAAGCTCACAATCGGCCAGGACAGTTGGACTACAGAACTGGACATCGCCAAGGACCCCCGAAGCGAGTCGTCCGACGAAGACTATGCCGGCCGCTTCGCGTTCCTCCTCGAGGTCCGGGACAAGCTCACCGCCGCACACGACGCCATCAACCTCATCCGCCAGATCAAGCAACAGGCCAACGCTGCCGCCGACCACGTCTGCGGCGTCAAGGAAAACGAAGCCGTGGCCGAGGCCGCCAAGTCACTCGCCGAGAAGCTGACCGCCGTCGAGGAGGAGTTGATCCAGACGAAGTCCAAGAGCTTCCAGGACCCGCTGAACTACCCCGTCAAACTCAACAACAAGATCGCCACCCTGTCCTTCGCCGTCTCGGGCCCGAACTTCGCCCCCACCCGGCAGGCCCGCGACGTTCTGGACGACCTCGCCGCGCAGCTCGACAAGCACCGCGCCGCTTTGGACGAGATCGTCAAGACCGACGTCCCCGCCTTCAACAAGCTGATCGCACAGCAGAACGTCCCCGCAATCGCCGTCAAAGAAGATGCGGACAAGAACTGACCGCCGGACCAGAGCCCGCCATCGCCCGCTATCGCCGATCGTCCCGCAATGCGACGCCACGCTCCGGGCCGCGCGGCGCAAGCCCGCGCACCCGGTCGCGGCAAGGCGCGCGACGGAGGTCCCGATTGCTGCGCGCCCACTGCGCCAACGTCATCACGATGCCCGGCGCCCGCAGGGACATCGCATTGCAGCCCGGCCTTTCTACGCTGGGAACATGGCGCTTTTAGCCGCCACCCGAGTCCCGTAGCGATGATCGAAGGCTCAGCCACGTCTACCCGACGGCGCACATCATCCAGGCCCGGCGCCCCGCCAAGCCCAAGGGGGCGACCCGAACGGCAATGTCCCCGCGGTTGGCAATGAGGATTTTCTGGAACATCTCCCTCTACCCGACGGCGGAACGGGACGTAGCGGCTCAGCGCCGGAGCGACAAGCGGTGGACCGGGCGGAAACGCCGAGAGGGGATACGGCGTAATTCTGACACGCTGGCCGGCGGTGACGGTGGCTTCGATTGGCTTCGAGTGGGTTCGTTTTCTTAACGCAAATGGCGTTTTGGATAGCGCCAAAGCTGTTTTTGGCTTCGTTTCGTCCATTTTTCCTTTCCCTGCGGCAAGCCTCCATTCATCCGGACGAGCGCGCACCGCTTCCGCTGCCGGCGGCCCCGGTGTTCGGCGGCCAGGGCCGGCTTGTTAGCCTAACATATACCGACCTAACACGGACGTCAAGGGAAAAATCATGAGCGGCGGCAAAGGTGCGGAGGGATCGAGGGATCGAGGGGTCGAGGGAGCAAGGGATCAAGGGGTCGAGGGATCAAGGGGTCGAGGGGTCGAGGGATCGAGGGGTCGAGGGATCGGGGGATCGAGGGATCAAGGGATCAAGGGATCAAGGGATCAAGAAGAACCGGCGGGGGGCCGGGTTCGATACGCACTTTGGCGGGGAGCGTCGCGGGAGGTACAATACGGCCGGAAGGACTGGCGATGAGTCGGACGATTGTCGAACCGAAGCCGGGAGTGGAGATGGGCAGAGTCGTGGTTTCGATCACGGTCGAGAACGCGGACGACCGTGAGCGGGCGGACCGTGGCGAGCTGCGGCCCGAGGACGTGCGGCGGGTTGAGACGGATGCGCTGGTCGATTCGGGGGCGACCTATCTGTGCATGCCGGAGTCGATGATCGCGTCGCTGGGGCTGAAGTTCCATCGGCCGCGCGAGTCGCGAACGATCACGGGCCCGATCACGCTGAACGTGTATCGAGGCGCGGCGATCGAGGTGCAGGGTCGGGTGGTCACGGATGAAGTGCTCGGGCTTCCGGAAGGCAGGCAGGTGTTACTGGGGCAGATTCCGCTGGAGAAGCTGGATTTCTGGGTCGACGTCGTGAACCACCGGCTGGTGGGGAACCCGGAGCACGGCGGGCAGTGGATGGCGGAGGTGTTTGAAGTCGTTCGGGCGGCCGACGCTGCTGGCGGCTGAACCAACTGCGAGGGCCGTGAATGTACCGGTCAGGCGGAGTCGACGCGCGTGTCCGCACGCTGGCTATTGGCAGGCATCTACTCTCAAGCGCGAGTCCGGCCGCCAGCACCACTCGGCACTCGACGGGATGAGCGGGATTCGGATGTGGTGGAGTCATGAGCAGGTTTGCCCCCAAGGTTTCCACGCAGCTCAGGCAGATCATCGACTCGCATCAGCTACACCCAAGGTCGCTCCTGGATGATGAGTCCACGGACGCATGCAACGAGGAGGCAGCCCGGGCAGCATTCGGAGACGAATTCCTCGACCAGCTCAAGTCGCGCCAGGCGCGCTTTCGCGGCGACTGGTGGCAGCTTGCGCTGTTGATCAAAGAGTTGGATACGGATGGGACCTCGCGTGACATCAGGCTCGAACATCGTCTATTACACTGGCATCTATGGCGCTCAGAACAACGGTGTCGATGGGAGACCGGCGAATTCGAATACGTGCATCTCGAAAACGTCGAACTCAGAGGCATGCACCTCGAACACGCCGACCTATGGAGAGCGCACCTGGAACATGCGGACCTGTTTGACGCCCACCTCGAGTTTGCCAACCTCCGATGGGCCCACCTCAGACGCGCAAACCTGAGAGTCGCGCACCTCGAACATGCGGATGTCCGTGCGGCGCGCGGATTGCTGTTTAGCGATAATCGATATGGCGGAATTCACATCTATGGCAACGCCCCCGATCCCTGGTCCGTTCTGCGGCGCAAGTACACGGGTCCGTGGTTCTTCGTACACCTGGCCCTCTTGGCCGTGTTCTTTGCTCCCTACGTGGGGCGGGCGATCTACTATACCGCCGCGGGACGGGCGCAGGACTGGTCGCTCGAGCAATACCAGAAGCTGGGCGGGCGACTTGAGGACGCCGAGCAATTCCAGCGGCTCCATCAGGAGGCGCGGCAACGCTTCGAGGAAACGCACGAACGGCACCGCGCCGTGTGGATCGTTCTGGGTTGGGAGCGAGGCTGGTGGGCGCTGACCATGGCGCTCATCGTGATCGTTTACAACGTGCTCCGCGCCGTTCTGACAGTCTGCGTCTCGATGCTTCGCGAGGCCGAGGAGCGATCGCAGACCACACCGCGGCTGTTCGAGTATTACGGTCGGTGCCACCCGCTCAGCGGCGTGAAATGGTACACGTTCCGCGGCTGCGCGAGAGTCCACAGGGAAACGGACACACGGCTTTCCCAAAATCCGCTCGGCGTGCTCAGGTTGATTCTTCTCGAAGCCATCGGCCTGTACCGCCTGCACGTCTTCGCTCGGCTCCTTTTACTGCTGGCGCTCATATCCGTGGCGATCAACACGTATTCATGGGCGGTACAGACCTGGATTTGGGTTCCGGTCAGCGCGTGACCGGGGCGTGGGCGCCTTTGCGGTATGCGACAACAGGGGCGGACACGTTGCGTTGCCCGGCGCGGGGGCAGCCGGTGCGGGAGATCCTCCGACCCTTTGGGGCGGGGATGTTCTGTTGCGTTTCCGATCCACGGGTTCCGCTCGCCCCCGCCGTGCGGCGGACCTCGCTCTACCCGTGGCTACACCCCTTGACCCCGTTGGGGTCGCCGGGGGGGAGGCTTGATTGAGTTCGGCGGCGGGTCGCATGGCGGCGCTGGACCTTGTCGCAGTGCCGCTCGCCCGCCGGGGTGACCCGCTTCCTGACGGGCGCGCCTCGGGAGCGATGCGAGCGCAACCAAAAAAGGCACGAGCTGCGGCAACCCCCTGTGGTCCCCCTTCGTTAGGGGGACGGCGGATGTCAACTGCGCCAGTTCGGGTTTCGCTTTTGCAGGAAGGATTTGAGGCCTTCCTGGCCTTCGGGGGAGACGCGGAGTTCGGCAATTCGGTGGGTGGTGCTAACCCAGGAACGCGGAAGCAAGGATCGAGCGGACGGGCGCACGAAGCGGGGCGTGGTCGTCCTGAGTGAGTTGGCCGAGGCGTTGAGCCACGAGGGATGCCGAGACGGTTTGCATAGTTTAGCACATTCAGCGGGTCCTCCTCCGCCCCTTCGGGGCGGGATTGGTAATAGGCCGGGGCCGGTTCCACGGGTTGCGCCCGTGCCGGGCTCCACCCGTGGCTACCATCGTGCGCCCCGATGGGGCGAACGGCGGGCCGAGCCTTGTGGCGTCCGTCGGCCCGTCGGCTGTTATCCTGGTTTGGGAGATGGGATGGGTCCCGGACGGTCGGGGTACGGAAAGGTTGGGTGGCTGCCTCCTTCGGTCGTCCGCGCGGACTGAAGTCCGCGGCTCGTTTCGGGTCGGGTGGCCCGCTGCGTAACGGTCGGGGTTCGGAATGGGTGGGCGGCGCGGCGGAACCGGGCGGGCCAGTGGCCCGGAAAGGGCGTTTTTGGCTGCGTGGCGAGTGCCTCAGCATGTTCCCGCGTACGATTGTTGCTCGGCGGGTGGTCGGCTGGCACGCCACTTGCAGACCCTGCCGCTCAGGGCCGGGCGTTCCGCGCCACGGCTTTGTAGGGCGGGTGCGTCGCAGGGCCCCGGATCGGAGACGAACCATGGGAATGATGGGCTGGATGATGGGTCTGTGGATGATGTGGTGGACGATGATGTCCGGCTGGATGGGCGATTGGCCGTACTTCATGCACGGATGATTGCGGCCCGGTTGGGTGGGCATCGGCGCGAGGCCGTTCGAACGCCGTTCGCGGAGCCTTGAAACACGGTCCCGAAGGCACTGCGCGCAGAGCGGTGGCACATGGGACTTCGTTCGTCCGCGCGCACTGAGGGCCGCAGCGCGCGTAGGTTCCGGTTGCCCGCTCGCTGACGGTCGGGGTACGGGAAGGGAGCCAGTCCGAAGATCGAAGGTCGCACTCGAGAGCGATGCCGTGTCGCCCCTTGTCAGGGGCTTGGGTCTCGGTGGGGCGGTCCGTGAACCCGGGGCTGACGCCGCCGGGCTATTCGGCGGTTTCGCCCGGAGGGGCTCAGGTTGGTAGCTCGGAGAACGGGGTTTGAAGCCTCGAGGTTTGAGGATGGGAGATCACGGGCGAGTCGTTGAAGGTCCAACGTTGAGGCGCGCGGTTCGCGCCTCCAACTCCAAGTTCGACGTTCGAAGACCGGCGGTTGCAGGCGGTGGATTAGAGGCTGGGGGACTCAAGGGGTTCCTGCGGGGCGAACTTGTGGGTACGCTGGCTGTGGCTCCCGACAGCCGGGATATCATGCCGCCTGCGGTTCGGGAGGGTGGTCGCGCCCTAGCGGGCGCGGGTCGGATGCAACCCCCTGTGGTCCCCCTTGGTAAGGGGGGCGGCCGGCGGGCGTGATGCGGTCATGATCGCACCGGTTGAGAACCGGTGCCACCGTCCTTCGGGGACGGTTTAAGTCCGCGGCTCGCTAGCACCAATTGGGCTTACGCTTCTCGAGGAAGGATTTGAGGCCATCCTGGCCTTCTTGGGAGACGCGGAGCTCGGCGATTCGGCGGGTGGTGTTAATCGACGAACTCGGGGGCGAGGATCGAGCGGACGAGCGCGCGGAGGGGGGCGTGGTCGTCAGGGGCGAGCTGGCCGAGGCGTTGGTCCACGAGGGAAGCGGAGACGGTTGCAATCAGGCGTTTGAACCATGTGGGTTTGACGAGGCCGGCCTCCTTCCAGCGCCGCACGGCCAGGGCATCGGCGGCGGTCTGTGGCTGGCTCGTCAGCGCGAGCAGGACGACGTCGGCGTACTGCGTGGTGTAATCGGGTGCGCTGAGAATCACCGCCGGTCGCCGTTTTGCTGCCGAGAGGTCGGTGAACGGGAAGCGGACGAGGACCACTGCGCCGGGGTCATAGGTCATCGTACACGGCGTCCTCGTCGTTGTTCCAGACCTTGGCGAGGGTCTCCTCCTGGGCGCGGAGCCAGTCCTGTCGGCTCGGAGCTTCGCCTGTCTCGTCGAATACGACGATCACGTCACCGGGCGGCAGGCCTTGCAGGTCGGCCGGGACCACGATGTGCTTGCCGTCGAAATGGGCTTTGATGGCTCGCATGGCCGTTCTCTCCACGAAGCAGGCCGCGTCCGTGTACGCGACGATTATAGGAGCACGGGGTGGTGGTTTGCAAGCGGAACCGGGCGTGCGTCTGATTCGTGTAGGCGGCGTGATGCAGCAGGGGCGTTCGCGCAGGCTGAAGCCTGCGGCTCGGATGGGCGTTCGCTTCGTTACGGGCGCGGCTCTGTGGGAGTGGCGCGGCTCGGTAGAAGCCCCCGGTAGTCTCGCTTGGTAAGGGAAACGGCGACGTCACGTCCGCCAGTTCGGGTTTCGCTTTTCCAGGAAGGATTTGAGGCCTTCCTGGCCTTCGGGGGAGACGCGGAGCTCGGCGATTCGGCGGGTGGTGAGGTCCTGGATTCTGTTCCAGTCGGTGCCGGCGACTTCGGTGAGGATCTGCTTGGCGGCGGTGACGGCGTTGGGGCCGTTGGCGCGGATGTGTTCGGCGATGCCGGTGATCCACTCATCGAGTTGGGGTTCGGTGTCGGCGGTCTCGCTGATGAGGCCGATGCGCTGGGCCTCAATCGCGTCGAAGCGTTCGGCGGTCAGGGCGTATCGGCGCATGTGGCCCGGCCCGATTTTTTTGAGGACGAAGGGGGAGATGACGGCGGGGATGATGCCGAGCTTCACCTCGCTGAGGCAAAAGACGGCCTTGGTCAGGGCGACGGCCATGTCGCAGGCGGCGACGAGTCCGACCCCGCCGCCGATGGCGGCCCCGTGGACGCGGGCGATGACGGGCTTGGGGCACTCGCGGATGGCGCGGAGCATGTCGGCCATCCGGTTGGCGTCGGCGACGTTCTCCTCGAAGGAGTAGTCGACCATGCGTTTCATCCAGTTGATGTCGGCCCCGGCGCAGAAGGACTTGCCCTCGGCGCGGAGGACGACGACGCGGACATCATCGCGTTGGCCGGCCTCGTTGAACGCCGCGGTCAGCTCGTCGATGACGACTTCGTTGAATGCGTTGTGGAGGTCGGGTCGGTCGAGGGTGATGGCGGCGACGTCGCCTTCGGTTGTTTGGTTGAGGAATTCAGGCATCTAAGGCCTCTACGTGAATAGCGAATGTCGAATAGCGGATGGCTAAGCCGGAGTCAAGGCTAACGGGCAAAGTGGATCTTTGCCCTCCCCGTCATTTGATACTCGCTATTCGACATTCGCACTTCTGGTGGGTGTGCCGTCCTCGGGTAGTTTCGTGGAAGACCTCGGCGGCGCAGAGGATCCGTCTACGCTTTGCGGCGGCGGGACGCGGTGGGCTTTCGCTTACGCGAGCCGTTTCTTGCCAAGCCCAGCCGATCTCTAAGCTCGTTCGTCGACAGGCCGGGCTCGTTCTTGTCGCCCGCCACGGCACGGCGGAGGTCGAGCAGGTGTTGGGCGTCTTCGAGACGCTCCTGGATGAGAACGAACTCCTCGTAGGGAAGCACGACGAACTGCTTGCGGCCGTTCTTCTTCAGAACTTCGGGGTGCAGGTTTAGGCCGAACTTGTTTCTCCTAGCCATCGTAAGCCTCGCGCCGATGGAACACGCGATACACAAGGATTCGCGTACCGACTATTGTAGACAGGACGCGATCATCGCCAACCCGGAGTCGGTACTCGGGCGTCAACCGTCCGAGTTCACTTGCGCGGCGCTCGGGATGCCTTGCGCGGACGCTTGGGCCGCGCTCGGCGTTTGGGTACGGTCCGGTCGAGGAGCTTCAGTAGACCCGCGAACGTTCCGCCAGCTTCCTTCCAGAGCCTCTGGCGGATGGCACGCACTTCGCGGACGACGGGGTCTTCGGTTGGCGTTCGCTTGCTGGTCATTCAGCGTCCTCCGGCAAGAGCGTCAACGGGGTCGTAATAATCGGTATCGGCAGGCCGAGCCGGCCGTTCAGGATCGTCAGATGCCTGATCTTATTCGCGTTGGCCAGGTGGCGACAATTCCACGTCAGGAGAAAATCAACCCGATGAATCGAGGCCATTGCGAGGTGATATGCATCCCCGCGAGCTTCAACCGGCATCGCCCGGTGCAACATGTAGAATTCAGCGACGGCGCTCAACTCCTGCGGCTCGTCGAGAACTGTCAGCCCTTCGACCAGTGACAGGGCGGGGCGTGCCTTGGACGATGGCGCCGCCGCAAGCTCGGCCAGAACGAGCCGCGACAGACTCAGGTCGTAGACGGAGCGGTACCGGTCCCACCATGTACGAGTTGCAGCCTTCCAGGCCACAACCTGTGGCGACCGGCGGGTCTCGAAGTAGTAGCTCGGTACGGTCGTTTCGATGTACACGGTGGCCATGAGGCTACATCCGAAAGACGCCGACCCGTCGGTCGGGGAAGGGGGCGTTCAACGACGCGGCGATGCCGAGGGCGAGGACCATGCGGGTGTCCAGGGGATCGATGATGCCGTCGTCCCAGAGGCGAGCGGTGCTGTAGAAGGCGCTGGACTCGCGGGCGTACTTTTCGAGGGTTGGGCGCTTGAACTCCTCCTCTTCGTCCGGTGTCATCGGCCGGCCGCCTTTCGCCGCGATCTGGTCCTTCTTGACGGTGAGGAGGACGTTGGCGGCCTGGTCGCCGCCCATGACGGAGATGCGGGCGTTGGGCCACATCCAGAGCATTCTAGCACCGTAGGCCCGGCCGCACATGCCGTAATTCCCGGCGCCGTACGAGCCGCCGACGATGACCGTGAACTTGGGCACCGCGGCGTTGGAGACGGCGGCGACCATCTTGGCCCCGTCCTTGGCGATGCCGCCGGCTTCGTACTGTTTGCCGACCATAAAGCCGGTGATGTTCTGGAGGAAGACGAGCGGGATGCGGCGCTGGCTGCACATCTCGATGAAGTGGGCGCCTTTCTGGGCGCTTTCGGAGAAGAGGACGCCGTTGTTGGCGAGGATGCCGACGGGGTAGCCCCAGACGTGGGCGAAGCCGGTGACGAGCGTGCTGCCGAAGAGGGCCTTGAACTCGTGGAAGCGGCTTCCGTCGACGATGCGGGCGATGATCTCGCGTGCGTCGTAGGGCTGGCGGATGTCCTTGTTGACGATGCCGTACATCTCGGCGGGGTCGTAGAGGGGCTCCTCGACGGGGGCGAGTTGGAGCGGCGTCTTCGGCTTGCTGTTCAGATGGGCGACGATGTGTCGGGTAATGGCGAGGGCGTCCTCGTCGTTGACGGCGTAGTGATCGGTGACGCCGGACTCGCGGCAGTGCACGTCGGCGCCGCCGAGTTCTTCGGCGGTGACTTCCTCACCCGTGGCGGCCTTCACCAGCGGCGGGCCGCCGAGGAAGATCGTGCCCTGCTCCTTGACGATGACGGTTTCGTCGCTCATGGCGGGTACATACGCGCCGCCGGCGGTGCAGGAGCCCATGACGACGGCGATCCGGGGGATTCCCTTCGCGGACATCCGGGCCTGGTTGTAGAAGATCCGGCCGAAGTGTTCCTTGTCGGGGAAGACCTCGGCCTGGAGGGGCAGGAATGCTCCGCCGGAATCGACGAGGTAGATGCAGGGCAGGTGGTTCTCCTCGGCGATCTCCTGAGCGCGGAGGTGTTTCTTGACGGTGATGGGGAAATAGGTCCCGCCTTTGACGGTGGCGTCGTTGGCGACGATGACGCATTCGCGGTTCTGGACGCGGCCGATGCCGGTGATGATGCCCGCGGCCGGGGCCTGGTTGTCGTACATTTCCCATGCGGCGAGGGAGCTGAACTCGAGGAAGGGGGTGTCGGGATCGAGCAGGCGCTCGATGCGGTCGCGGACGAAGATCTTGCCTCGCCCGGTGTGTTTTATTACGGCGGATTCGCCTCCGCCGGCCTTGACCTGCTCCAGCCGTCGGCGGAAGTCACGGACCTGCTCGCGGAGGTGGGCGGTGTTCTGCTGGAAGGTGGTGTCGGACGGGTTGATCTTGGTCTGTAGAACGTCCACGGTATAGCAGTTCCAGTCGGAGCGGGCCCGGCCCGGGGCCCGGTGATGACGCGAGCGTTTACTTCCGCGCGAGAATCACCCAACCGAGGATACCCGAAAGCAGCGACGCGCCCAAGACGCCGAGCTTGGCGCTGTCGAGCACGGCGGGTTCGAGGAAGGCAAGGTTGGCGATGAAGAGCGACATGGTGAATCCGATCCCGCCGAGGCATCCGACGCCGACTATGTGTCGCCAGGTTGCCCCGCTCGGCAGGGCGGCGACGCCTGTGTGTACGGCCACCCAGGATGCGAGAACGATACCGACGGGCTTGCCGATCACGAGTCCCAGAACGACGCCGATCGAGACGCGGCCGATGAGCAGGTCGCCGACTGATCCGCCGATCAGGACCCCGGCGTTGGCCAGGGCGAAGACGGGGACGATGGCGAACGCCACCCAGGGGTGCAGCGATTGCTCGAGACGCTGGAGCGGGGGGGTGACCTTGCGGCAGGCGTCGCCCACCGCATCGACGGCGCTGAGCAGGGTGCCGTCGGTCATGATGGGGTCAGCGCGGTCGAGGCGCGCTTCGAACTGGTTCAGGGCTTCGCGACTGACGTTCACGAATTCGCGCCCGGCCACGCTCGCCCGGGCCGGAATGGTCATGGCCACGGCGACGCCCGCGATGGTGGCGTGCACGCCGGACTCATGCACGAAGAACCAGACCGCGGCGCCGATCAGCAGGTAGGGGATGGGGCTTTTGAAGCCGAGCCCGTTGATCAGGATGAGAATCCCGATCAGGCCGGCGGCGATCAGCAGCGCCCCGAGGCGGAGGCCCTCGGTGTAGAACAGGGCGATGACGAGCAGGGCGCCGATGTCGTCGGCGATGGCCAGGGAGGCAAGGAAGATCTTGAGCGAGCTCGGGGTGCTTCGACCTACGAGCGTCAACACGCCGAGGGCGAAGGCGATGTCGGTGGCCACGGGTACGCCCCAGCCGCGGAGCGTCGGCTCGCCGACGTGGAGCACGGCGTAGAGGAGCCCGGGGAAGAGCATTCCGCCCGCAGCGGCCACGATGGGCATCGCGGCTTTGCGGGCCGAGGCCAGCTCGCCGGCGAGGATCTCGCGCTTTATCTCGAGTCCTACGAGGAGAAAGAAAAGTGCCATCAAGAGGTCGTTGACCCAGGCCACTAGGGACAAAGAGAGCTCGTGGCCCGGCGGCCCGAGGGTGAGGGTGGTTTCGCGCCAGAGCTCGAAATAGGTGCCGCTGACGGGCGAGTTGGCCCAGATCATCGCGGCGAGTGTTGCGGCGATGAGGAGGAGCCCGCTGGACGCTTCCAAGCCGGCGAACTCGCGGAAGGAGCGCAGCAGGGTGGTGGCCGGGCTTTTCGGCAGAGGGACCTTGAGTGTCGGGCCTTGTTGTCCGGATGCCACGCTGTGTATCCGCGTCAAATACGGGGGACGAGCCTAGCGGATTTCCGCACACTTCGCCAAGCGCGAAAGCTCCCGGTACGGGGCGGGTGTGCTGGCCCCTGATCAAGCGTGATTGTCGGGCTGTGGTTTGGAAAAAGCACACGAAGCGCCTCCGTTTTGCGGATGTCTTCGGGGGTTGTATGCAGGGAACCCGAAGCGCAAGGAGGCATTTCGAGTGAACGGCAGTTGACGGCAAGAGAGGCGGTCGACCGCAAGCGTTGGCTGCACCATCGCAACCGCCGCATCGCCTGGCGGCGCAGCGGATTCCCGATTGCACCACGGCGGGGGACTTCTGCCGGCGCTACGGGGGCGGCGCGGTCGTTTCCCGCCGGGGATGAACCTTGGCGCTGCCGGGGTGGCGGGTTGACGGAGGGCGTAGAATCGGGTTAATAGTGCAACAGGCTTTCGAGGAAAGGCCCCTTGTGATGGACGGCAGCGAGCGGGCGGGCGGCGGCCCGGATACGTGTGCGATTCAAGAAGCGCTCACCTTCGATGACGTGCTGCTCATTCCGCGCCGTTCCTCGGTGGTGCCCGAGCAAATCGACGTCCAGACCCTTTTCACGCGGAACCTGGGGCTGAACATCCCGCTGGTTTCGGCGGCGATGGATACGGTGACGGAATCGCGGCTGGCGATCGCCCTGGCCCAGGAAGGCGGGATCGGGATCATCCACAAGAATCTGCCGATCGAGAGCCAGAGCCGGGAGGTGCACAAGGTCAAGCGGTCGGAGAGCGGGGTGATCCTGGACCCTGTGACGCTGGGGCCTGAAGCGTCGGTTTCGGCTGCCAAGGAGATCATGACCCTGCACAACATCTCCGGGGTGCCGATCGTGGAGGACGGGCGGAAGCTGGTGGGGATCATCACGCGGCGGGACATGAAGTTCCTGGAACGGGAGGATCTGAGAATCCGAGACATGATGAAGTCTCGGGATTTGGTGACGGGCCCGCCGGGGACGACGTTGGCGGAGGCCGCCGATATTCTCAAGAAGGCGAAGGTGGAGAAGCTCCTGCTGGTGGACAAGGCGGGGAAGCTGGTAGGGCTGATCACGATGCGGGACATCGAGCGGAGCCGGCATTATCCGGGAAGCTGCAAGGACCGCCGTGGTCGGCTGCGCGTGGGCGCGGCGATCGGCGTTCGCGACTTCGAGCGGCTCGAAGCGCTGGTGGCGGTAGACGTGGACGTCGTCATCGTGGACACGGCGCATGGCCACAGCGACAACGTGATCGAGACGGTGAAGGAGATAAGGCGGAAGCACTCGATCGACATCGTGGCGGGGAACATCGCGACGGCGGAGGCGGCGAAGGACCTGATCGAGGCTGGGGCGGATGCGCTCAAGGTCGGGATCGGCCCGGGGAGCATCTGCACGACGCGGGTGGTCAGCGGCGTCGGTGTGCCGCAGCTTACGGCGGTCATGAACGTGGCGTCGGTGGCGAGGCCTGCGGGGATCCCGGTGATCTCGGACGGCGGCATTCGTCAATCGGGCGACATTACGAAGGCGCTGGCGGCGGGGGCACACAGTGTGATGCTCGGTTCGTTGTTTGCCGGCTTGGAGGAGGCGCCGGGCGAGACGGTGACGTGGAAGGGTCGGCGGTTCAAGGAATACCGTGGAATGGGCTCGCTGGGGGCGATGGTGAAGGGGTCGGCGGATCGATACGGACAGAAGGCGGCGGGACCGAGCGGGAAGCTGGTTCCGGAGGGGGTTGAGGGTCGGGTTCCGTTTCGCGGCCCGCTGTCGGAGTTCGTGTATCAGCTTGTCGGCGGTCTTCGGGCCGGCATGGGATACTGCGGGGCGCAGTCGGTGGAGGAACTTCGGTCCGTGGCCCAGTTCTGTCGGATCAGCTCGGCGGGCGTTGCGGAATCGCATCCGCACGATGTGGTCATCACGAGAGAATCACCGAACTATGCATTGGAGTACCCGCATGAATAGATGGGAACGGCTTCGCGCGGCCTGCGTGGGGATCATCGGCGTCGTCCTGGCGGGCGGTTGCCAGTTGATCGAGGATCCGTTCGTGGACCCGATCGCCGGGATGGGGCAGACGACGACGCCGTCGGTGGAGGGGGTTCGGGCGGCCGGGGTTGAGCCCGAGCTGCGTCAGCGGCCGTACACGGAATCCACGGTCAGGGCGGCGGACGGGACGGTGACGCACAGCCCGTCGTACTTCGAGGATGCGCCGGACACGGCGGCGGCGGACGACGGGCGCTTCGCCTGGACGGGGACGGACTGGCTTCGGAGCATCGGCTGGGGACAGCGGTTTTTGTACAACGTGCTGTTCTTTCCGATCAGCGCGGTGGTCGATCCTCCGTGGACGGTGATGGTCAGTGACGGTGAGCCGAGCCGGACGGTCATGTGGGCCGAGCTGGACGCACAGCGTCGGGATGACGCGGGCGGCGTCGCCGGTTCAACAGGTGGAGGCCCGCAAGGCGACGACTCATCGAGTAGTGCGGACGATGAAGCCTCGACGCATGGTTGAAGCTGCGACGCCATATAGACCACGATGGTAACCACCTCGTCGGCAACGCGCTGTCCGGCGTGCGGGCAGCCGCTCGAAACCCCTGTTCCGCGCTGTCCGCTTTGCGACTACGAGTTGTCATCGGAAGAAGGCGTCACCGGTGTAGACATCACGCCGTACGCCCAGGCGTACGTTCACGGCCGGCCCGGCTGGGCGGCGATGCTGTGGTGGGTGTGGCTGGCGGGGTCGGGGCGGATGAAGCACCTGGCGCTGATGAAAGTATCGGCGGCGGCCCGCAGGTTCGCGATCGTGAACGGGCTGCTTGTCGCGGTGAGCGTCGGGCTTTGCGAGTGGACGCTGACGGGGTGGCATACTTCGTTCGCGGCGCGGCGGGGTGGGTCCGTCGCCGGCTTGGAGCCGGCCGGTGACGGGTGGATCGCGTTCGCGTCTGCGGCGCGGCCGTTGCCGCCGGGGTTCCCCGACGACGCGCCGACGGATCTGTGGTGGAACGCGGCGCAGTGTCTGATCGCAGTTCCGTTGGGGGGGGTGCTTGCGTTGTTGCTGTTCTGGCTTCTGGGCCGGACGATTGATCTGGGCGTGTCGTTGTCGCACGTGCGGTCGTATCGGCAGGGGCAACGTCTGACGGCGGCGGTGCGTTACAGTACGGCGTGGGCCGTGCCGGTCTTTGCTGCGGGGGTGATGGTCGGGCTGCGGCCGGTTGCGTATGCGGGTGCGGTAACGCGGTCCTGGTGGGCTGTGCCGGAGCAGGTTTTCCTGGCGCCGGCGGCGATCGTGGCGGGTGCGACGGTGGCGCTGTGGTGGTTCTGGCTCGGGCGACTTGGGGCGACGGCCCCGGCGTCGACGCGCGGGCGGGTGATCGTGTTTTTGGTCGTCGTCGTCCCGGTTCTGGCGGCGGGGTACGTGGCCTTGTGGTGGTACGGCCGGCTGTGGGTGTACGATTCGATGTTCGAGGCAATGGGGCTTGCGTATTCATGAGCGCACCGAGCATACCGCCGACGATCGCGATTCTGGATTTCGGGGCGCAGTACGTTCAGCTCATCGCGCGGCGGGTGCGCGAGCATCACGTTCACAGCGTGATCGTGCGCCCGGACGTCACGCCCGAGGAACTGCGGGAACACAACGCGATCGGCCTGATTCTCTCCGGCGGCCCGGGGAGCGTGTACGCGGAGGGAGCGCCGCGGTGCAAGCCCGAGGTCCTGGAGATGGGTCTTCCGGTTCTGGCGGTCTGTTACGGGATGCAGCTCGGGTGCCAGATGCTGGGGGGCGACGTGCACGCGGCGCCGGCGCGGGAGTATGGGCGGACGCCGCTGGAGGTTGTCGATGGTGACGTGCTGTTCAACCGGGTGCCTCAGCCGACGTCGGTGTGGATGAGCCACGGGGACATCGTGGACCGGGTTTCCGACGATTTCGTGGGGCTGGCGAGAACGCCGACGTGCCCGATTGCGGCGGTGCGGCACAAGAGCCGGCCGTTCTTCGGGGTGCAGTTTCATCCGGAAGTGACGCACACGCCGTGCGGCAATCAGATCATCCGAAACTTCCTGTACGAGGTGTGCGGGTGCACGGGGACGTGGCAGGTCAGCTTCGTGGCGCATGAGATCGTGGAGTCGATCCGGGAGAAGGTTGGGAGAGACAACCGGGTGATTTGTGCGCTGTCGGGCGGGGTGGACAGCGGCGTGACGGCGGCGCTGATCCACGAGGCGATCGGGGATCGGCTGACCTGCATCTTCGTGGATACGGGGTTGCTTCGCAGTCGTGAGGTGGATCTGGTCGAGACGGCGTTCCGACAGCATTCCAAGGTCGACCTGCGGGTTGCGAGCGCCGCGGATCGCTTCCTGGCGAAGCTCGAAGGGGTGACCGATCCGCAGGCAAAGCGGATCGTCATCGGGCACGAGTTCATCGAGGTGTTCAAGGCGGAGGCGAAGAAGATCGAGCATGCGAAGTTCCTGGCGCAGGGGACGCTGTATCCGGACGTGATCGAATCGGGGCACGGGGCCGCGGGCGAAACCGCGAACATCAAGCTGCATCACAACGTAGGCGGGTTGCCGAAGGAGCTGGGGTTCGAGTTGCTGGAGCCGCTGCGGGACCTATTCAAGGACGAGGTGCGGCGGGTGGGTGAGCACATGGGGCTTCCGGCGGAGCTCGTCTGGCGGCATCCGTTCCCGGGCCCGGGGCTGGCGGTGCGAATCATCGGGGCCATCACGCGGGAGCGGCTGGAGATCCTGCGGCACGCGGATGAGATCATTCTCGAGGAGATCCGTACGGCGGGGTGGTACGGGAAGATCGCCCAGGCGTTCGGCGTGCTGCTGCCGATCAGCACGGTGGGAGTGATGGGCGACAGCCGCAGCTACGCGGGCCAGCATGTGATCGCGGTGCGGTTCGTGGAGAGCGCGGACTTCATGACCGCCGACTGGGTGCACATCGACTACGCGGTATTGGGCCGGATTTCGAACCGGATCATCAACGAGGTGCACGGGGTGAACCGGGTGGTGTACGACGTTTCCTCGAAGCCGCCGGCGACGATTGAGTGGGAGTAGCGAAGGAGCAGTTCCGAGTCCCGCCAACGGCCGCTTGACATATATCAAATCTGATATATACTCGAGGCAAAGTGAATAGGCCGTGCGCCCGGCTGTGGAACACAAAGGCGTAGGTGGGGCTGCGTTGCCGGGGTTGGGGAACCCAGGGAAAGAAGTTGCGGCGGCGCTGCCCGTGTAGTGTGGTGCGTGTTCCACCTTGACGACATGACGTGGTCACGAACGGCGTTGGTGCGCCGTTTGGAGGCTCCGGTATGCGCTTCAAGGTGGAACAGCATCCGAGCGTTGTTTGGTTCGTCAAACGCGAGTGCGATGAGACAACCCGCAGGGCCTATTATGCGAAGCTGGACGAGGTTCGATCGGATCCGATCACGAACTCGGTTCTTGCGTTCGATCCGAAGGGGAAGCGGCCGGCGTTACGGCGTTTCTATTTCGCGCATTTGATCGCGGTGTTCGAAATCGACCTGTGGCGAGAGACTTTACGGGTGCTTGAATGTCGAAGACCGTCAAAACCAACGCCCGGCGACGGAGCAAACCGGGATCGTCCGGCAAACGGGTGAATGGCAAACGCCGTGGGGGCCGGAGCGACAAACCAGCCAATCATGTCATGGAACGCCCCGAACAGGACTTTCCCTCCCTGGTTCAAGATGGCCGGACGACGCACGTGGTCGTGCCGGTCGACGAGTACGAGCGGCTGCTCCTGGCTGACATGGTCCAAAGTGCCTTGGCCAAGCGGGACGATCCAGACACCGAGTACATCGACGCCGACGACTTCGGGATCGAGCTGGCGGCGCAGAGCGTGGCGGAGGCGCGGAAGGCGGCGGGGCTGACGCAGAAGCAGCTCGGGGAGAAGGTGGGCATCCCGCAATCGCAGGTCTCGCGGATCGAGCGCCGGCCCGACCGTACGACGGTTCGGACGCTGCGGCGGCTGGCCAAAGCGTTGAAGGTGGACGTGGGCGTTTTTCTCAAGGGGCTTTAGAACCACTACGCTGCTTCGGCTGGCACGTGTGTGCGGAAAAGCCCGTCCACCGGTTGAAAATCGGTGCCACAGTCTGGCAGCACCGATTGAAAGCCGGTGCCACGGTCTGGCCGTGGTCAACGTGCCGTTTCCCTAAGCCGAGGGCTCATTGGGTGGTGGTTCGGTTTCGGGGCCTGGTTTGGGGCGTTGGCGGAGCTGGACCTTGATGAGCTCGAGGCGGGCCTCGCGGAGTAGCTCGCCGCCGGACCAGAGCTGGACTCGGTACTCGCCGGGCTCGGGGAAGGTCAGGCCGTGGAATTGGAGGGCGAGGTGGGCGATGGCCCGGGGGTTCTTGAAGTCGACATTGCCGCGGCCCTCGACGATGGGCGGGCGGGCGTCGTTGGCATCGACGAGGCGAATGATCAGCTCGGTCTTGCCGTAGCCCTCGGTGAGGGCGACGAAGACGCAGAGCTGTGGGTGGGCGGCGGGAAAACGCGGGGCGTGGATCTTGCTGAACATGCCGATGAGCGACTGCTTGCCGGTCATCCGATCGGTGATGATCTGGTCGCAGACGATTAGGGAGAGCACGTCGGGCACGGGTCGATGTATCGCCATCAAGCCGCCTTTCGCGATTGAGTCGGTTCGGCGAGGCGCGGGCGCGACGCCCACAAAAGCCCGGGGGCGCAGGTACCCACCCCGCGCCGAGGCATGCTACCGCGGTATGGACCTCCGCGATACTGGCGCGATCCATGCCAGCCCCGGCATCGGGTCTTCAGGGGCGTCAGGGTGGTGCCACTCGGCTGCGAGCATTGCCCGGGGGCCTTTGGTGGTCGGCGTTGAACCTTGCTATGCCGATCGAGGAAGCTGGAAGTCGGCGAGGACCGGCAGGCGGAGGCCGTCGGGGCTCTTAACGCGGGTGCTGAAGAACAGGATCTCGAGATTCTCGATCTCGCGGGACTCCGGGTTGAGTCGAGCGATGACGCCGTAGTCGAGCTCCTCGGATTCTTGCTGCGGATACGGCCTGGTCTTGCCGAGGTACAGGATGTCGCCAGCGGCATCGTATTCGACCGTCAGGGGCGCGACCATTCGATGGTTCCTTTCGTCAGGCGACGGGCGGCGTAGGCCGTCACGACCCAATGGCGGCCCGTGCCCGGTTGGCCCGAGCCCGGCTCATCGGTGACTGTAGCGACCACCAGGATTCTACCCGACAGGAGGTCCTCAAACCAGCGTGAAAACAGACGAGTACGTGGGAAGCGCGGGTCGATCCGTACCTCATCCGGATCGCCAATCGTCCGGCTGACGGTTTCAGCGAGTCGATTCGCCAGTTCGGGATGCCGCGCCGCGATGTGAGCGGCGCGTTCGTCGGTGAGCTCCACGTTCGCGGCCAAGTAGGGGCATGGAAAGAGCGGCATTCCCGGACCTCAGGCAATGACACGGTTCGAGTTGCAAGTGTAGCCACGTAGGCCGTTGATGCAATGCACGCCCGGAGAGCCACGGGGCCGGTCGCTAGGTCGAGACCCCACGCGCGTTTGCGTGAGCCCGTGCGGCGCGTAGGATGGCGCCCATTGAACAGGCGGTTTCTCGTGCGGTGAAGCCGGCTCGCTGTTGCCTTTACCGGAAGCCAACATGAAAGTCCATGAATATCAAGCTCGCGAGCTTCTGTCGGAGTGCGGGGTTCCGGTGCCGCCGTCGCACGTCGTGGAGACGGTGGACGCGGCGGCGGCGGCCTATGACAACCTGGGCGGCAAGGTAGTGGTGAAGGCGCAGGTGTTTGCGGGCGGGCGGGGGAAGGCCGGCTTCGTGAAGCTGTGCGACAACGCGGATCGGGTCCGTGAGGCGGCGGCGTTCATGCTGAGTCACCGGATGGTGTCGCCGCAGACGGGCAAGGAGGGGATCGAGGTCAAGAAGCTGCTGATCGCCGCGGCGGTGGATATCGAGAGCGAATACTACGCGGCGGTGGTGGTGGACCGGGCCAAGCGGACGCCGGTGGTGATGGTCTCGACCGAGGGCGGGGTCGAGATCGAGGTGGTGGCCAAGGAGAAGCCGGCGGCGATCGTCAAGCAGTGGCTGCATCCGCACCTTGGTTTGCTCGGGTTCCAGAGTGCGCAGCTCGTCTCGTCACTCGGGTTCACCGACAAGGAGCAAGCGAAGGCGGCGGGGAGGGTCATCCGAGGGCTGGTGGAGGTGTTCTACAAGTATGACTGCTCGCTGGCGGAGATCAACCCGCTGGTGCTGACGAGGGACGGAACGATCCTGGCGATCGACGCGAAGATGAACTTCGACGACAACGCCGTCTTCCGTCACCGGCGCTTGCAGGACATGTTCGATCCGTCGGAGGAGAACCCGATGGAGCTGCGGGCGAAGGAGCACAACCTGTCGTACATCGCGCTGGATGGGAACATCGGGTGTCTGGTGAACGGGGCCGGGCTGGCGATGTCGACGATGGACATCATAAAGCTGCACGGGGGGATGCCGGCGAACTTTCTGGACGTGGGCGGATCGGTGACGGCCGACGGGGCGATCGAGGCGTTCCGGATCATACTCTCCGACGACAAGGTAAAGGGGATTCTGGTCAACATCTTCGGGGGGATCGCCAAGTGTGACACGATCGCGGAGGCGCTGATCCTGGCGGCGAAGGAGATCGGATTCAAGGTTCCGGTGGTGGTGCGGCTGGAGGGGACGAACGTGGAGCGTGCCCGGAGGCTGCTGAGCGAGGCGCACATACCGGCCCTGATGACGGCGACAGACCTGACGGACGCAGCGGAGAAGGTCTGCGCAAAGGTGGCGTAGGCTCCGTCAGAGAAGCACACCACTTCTCGCAGTGCGATGGCACGAGCCACCTTGCATCGCCTGCGGTACTCGGCGCGAGACGCGGGTTGGAGCAAGAAAAAGGCATGCCCGCGCGAGACGCGGGCATGCTGGAAAACACCGCCCTCTTCGGCTCGTCCTAGAGCCCGCCGGGGTAGGGCTCGCAGTTCTTAGCGTGGTGCTTGTCGGCCTCGCACTGGTTGGGGTAGATCTTGCCGTTGTCGCAGATGACCGGAGCCCAGATCTTCGGGCAGACCGGCGGGGCGGCCATCGTCTTGGACACCCAGCCGACCACGGCAGCCGCCGCGATCACCACACCACACACGCCCAGCACCGTCCGATTTGTCTTCTTCATGGTCGTCCTCCCTTGTCAAAACAGGCCGGCCCGACCCGCGACCGCGTCGCATCGGGCCACGTGGGGATGCATCTTACCGGACGGGTCGGCGATTCGTCAAGGGTCGGAGGTGTGCCGCGGCATGCATGACGGTTGTCCGTCGCCGAACCTGACGGCGCGGGCCTATGTTCAACTGGCATTCTGCGGGCGGCCGTTACGGGAAAGTGCTTGGCGCCTCGTGTTGCCGGGGTTTACGATGCCTTATTGCGGGTCAACCGGGCCTGTGGCGACCCGCCGTCACGCTGCTCTGCCCGCACGCTGGTTCACGCGGCGATTCGTCCAGCCCAGGTCGAAGGGAGGAGATCATGCACGGTTTTTTCGGGGCTTTGTGGGCACTTTCGACTCTGCTTTGAGGGCCGGACGCTGTTCAGGCGGGCCCCGCGGTGATGGCGAAGGCGGGCGCGGAGGCCTCGGGCGCCGTGGTCGAGGCGGGACATGGGTTGGCCGTCGAGGTGGGAGGATGCGGGTCTGACGCGGATTGTGACGACACGGACCCGTGCGCTACGGATACCTGCGTCGACGGGCGTTGCTCGAACGAGGCGGAATGCACGGTTGACTCGGACTGCGACGATTTCAACGTGTGCACGATGGACGAGTGCATCGACGGTTGCTGCGAGATACGGCCGCAATGTTTCGGGAGCGACGACTGTCCGGAGAACCACGACTGCGTTTATAACTGCTGTAGTCGGTGCCCGGGATGTCATCAGATCCTGCGGGTGCGGACGCGATGCCGGCGTGGGCACCTGAAGGTCGTGGCGATCCTCCGCAACGAGGATTGCGACGGAAACACGATGACCATCGAGGTGGACGGTGAACCGTCGGAGTGCGAGGTCCGCGGCCGGATCGCCCGGTGCGACGTGCGGCGGGTGCGGGGGTCGGACACGACGGTGTGCGTCACGGGCCCGGACTGCCCGGAGCACTGTTACGACGTGCAGTGCGGCCGATGACGTTCCGGCATGGATGCCGGGAACGGACGGCATGGCGGGCGGCCGCGACATACAGCCGCGATGGAGCGCGCCCCCGTCGGATCCGTGCTCCGGCCCGGGCAGCGTCCCGCATCGAGACACACCTGCCCGCTCTCTTTGGCATGGCGGAGATCGGATCGGTTGACGCTGTGGCGGATGACATATATGCTTATCCATATATGACTACGGGGCTCGCCACGGCGCCCGATGTGTTTCGAGCCTTCGCTGACGCGACTCGGCTGCGGATTCTCAACCTGCTGCTGGACGGCGAGGTTTGCGTGTGCGACCTGTGCGTGGTGTTGGGCGAGAGCCAGCCGAAGGTGTCCCGGCACCTGGCGTATCTGCGGCGGGCGGGGCTGGTCGAGGTGCGGCGCGAGGGCAAGTGGAAGCACTACCGGATCGCCGGCCGGGCCGCAGGGCTCCAGCTCACCCTGATCCACTGTGTGCGGTCATGCCTTCAGGAGATCGGCGTGTTCAAGCGTGACCGTCAGCGTCTTCGTCGGAGTGGGCGGATGTGTTGTGAGTGACCCGGTGGTCACGTAACGGCTTGCGGGAGGTAAGAAGTGGATCGTGCATGCGTCGTAGATGAGCCGGTGGCGGGGAAGCAGCTTTCGTTCCTCAATCGGTACCTCACGCTTTGGATCTTCGCGGCGATGGCGGTCGGGGTCGGCGGTGGGTACTTCTTCCCCAGCGTGGAGGGATTTGTCAACCGTTTCCAGGTCGGCACGACGAACATCCCGATTGCGATCGGGCTGATCCTGATGATGTATCCTCCGCTGGCGAAGGTGAGGTACGAGGAACTGGGCGACGTGTTCCGAAACGTGCGGGTCCTGGGCCTCTCGCTCGTCCAAAACTGGATCATCGGCCCGACGCTGATGTTCGTGTTGGCCGTGCTTTTCCTGCGGGGATACCCGGAGTACATGGTGGGGCTGATCATGATCGGGCTGGCGCGGTGCATCGCGATGGTGATCGTCTGGAACGATCTTGCGGAGGGAGACACGGAATACGCGGCGGGGCTCGTCGCGTTCAACTCGATCTTCCAGGTTCTGTTCTACTCGGTGTACGCGTGGTTTTTCATCACGGTCCTGCCGCCGCTTGTGGGGCTTGCGGGGGCGGTCGTGGCGGTGACGATCGGGCAGATCGCTGAGAGCGTGTTCATTTATCTGGGCATTCCGTTTCTGGGCGGGATGCTCACGCGTTTCGTGCTGCTGAACGTCAAGGGGCAGGGATGGTACGAGTCGAAGTTCATCCCGTGGATCTCGCCGGTCACGCTTATCGCCCTGCTGTTTACGATCGTGGTGATGTTCTCGCTCAAGGGTGAGTTCATCGTGCGACTTCCGCTCGACGTGCTGCGGATCGCGGTTCCGCTGTGCATCTACTTCGTGGTGATGTTCCTGGTGTCGTTCTGGATGGGCAAGGCGCTGGGGGCCGACTACGGCAAGACGACGACGATCGCGTTTACCGCGGCGAGCAACAACTTCGAGCTGGCCATCGCGGTGGCGGTGGCGGTCTTCGGAATCGGATCCGGGGCGGCGTTTGCTGCGGTCATCGGACCGCTGGTCGAGGTGCCGGTTTTGATCGGCCTGGTGAACGTGGCCTTCTGGTTGCGGCGGCGGTATTTCGGGGTACCGGCAGGGGCGGTCGTCGCGGCGCCGTAGCTCGCCGGCGTGGACTCGAGGGGCGTACAGAGGGCCGCGGCAAGGGTCACGCGGAGCCGAAGTTGAACTCATCGGGCTCTGCGCGCTTCGCCGCTCACAAGGGGCGGCGCTACGGTTGCGCGCGGCGGAGGGGCATGGTCATGCAGCGCGGTCCGCCGAGGCCGCGGACGAGCTCGGAGTCGTCGATGCCGATGCAGCGGACGCCGTGGGCCTCGAGGGCGGCGATGGTACGTTCGTTGCGCTCGTAGGTGATGACGGTGCGGGGGGCGACGGCGAGGGCGTTGGCGGCGTCGTTGCGCTGCTCGCGGGAGGCGAAGAGTTCGTTTCCGCCGGCGGTGTCGATGATCGTCAGGTCGGTCCGGAACTCGTCGCGGAGGATGTCGGGCAGGGAGCGTTTTTCCGGCATGCGCCGCGCCCGCACCTGACCGTCCTGCTCGAGGGCTTCGTATCGATGGACGTACGCGACCTGCTGCATGACCTTTGAGTACCAGAGCACCATGCCGCGATCGATGACGGTGATGACGGTATCCAGGTGCATGAAGGCCCGCTCGGCGGGGATCGGCACCTCGTACACGCGCTGGACGTGTCCGAAGTGAAAGCACTTCTCGGCGAGCAGCTCGATGGTCTCGCTACGGGTGCGCGCCGACGCCCCGACGAGCACGGCTTGGGGTGAGAGGATGATGACATCGCCACCCTCGATGGTGTACGGACGGTCCTCAGTCGGCTCGCCGCTGCCGCCGTAAGTGATGATGTTGTCCCGCCAGGTCGGGTGGTGTTCGAGGGCGGCCCGGATCAGGAGCGTTTCGCGCACCCGTTCGCGGTGGTGCATCTTGCAGGAAACCGCTGCGTCGCGCACAACGACGGCCGGGTCGCGGGTAAAATAGGCGTTGGGGATCGGGGAGAGGAGGAAGTGGGCATCGGTGCCCGGTGCGGCAACGCGGCGGGCGGTGCGCTGTTCGAACTCCCGTGCGGTGAGGCCGGCGAAGAGCACGTCGATGAGCTCGTCGCGCGACCAGTGGTCGCCGGCGGCGAGCTCGTCGGCGACGGCGGGCACCAGGGGGGCCGCGCATACCTCGGCGATCAGCTCGGCCCGGACGTTCGCGTCAGCCAGGACATCGGCGAGGACGTCTCGAAGGTAGTACACGTTGACGTCCTCGCGGCGGAGGGCGTCGACGAAGGCATCGTGCTCTTGCTGGATACGGCGAAGGTAGGGCACGTCTTCGAAGAGGAACTGGCGCATGTTGTCGTAGGTGAGCCGGTCGAGCTCCGGGCCCGGGCGGTGGACCAGAACCGCTTCGAGCCTGTCGTACTCGTTGTCGATCCTCAGGTGCATGGCGCGTCAGTCTAGCGGTCTGCCGCGGAAACGGACAGGGTCGGGCGGTGGGCGGCGATGGGTTACGGGTTGCGGGACGGAACCTTCCGGCTAGAGTGTCGGGCGCGCGTGTGGCGGGATCGATGCCGGCGCGGCGTCGGCGGGCCGCCACCGGGCGCCGGCGCCGAGGCGGCGGCAGCGTCCGATGGGGACCTACGAGCGAACCGCGGGAATGCGAGGCCTTCAGCTCATCGGGCTACTCCTCTGGCGCGGCGGCGTGCTGCTGATCGTCGTGACGGCGGTAGTCCTCGGCCTGCGCGCGCTGCTGGCGGTCTGGTCGCCGCCGGTCCTGGTCGAGGTCGGGCTTCTGCTGGTGCTCGGCGGGATCGTGCTGGTGATGATCTCGCTGATCCTCGAACGGGTGCAGGACGTTCGCGCCGAAAGGAGCAACGGCGGATGGTCCGGCTGATCCGTATCGTCGGTGTCCTGATGATCGTGGCCGGGGCGTTGGTTCTGCTCACCTGGATCATCAAGCCGTTGCGGTTCATCTGGCCCTGGCTGCGGATGCTGCCGTGGCCGATTCAGCTCGGCATCGGCGTGGCCGCGGCGGGATTCACGCTGCTGTTCGGTACGTTGCTCTGGGAGCGGTTCGAGGAGCGAGAGCAGGATCGCGGCCTGCGTGACGAGTAGCTTCGCCGGCGCCGGCCGACGCGGCACAGTGGGAGAAGTCGCATATGATCGTGGTCACTACGGATTACGTGCACGGGCGCGACATCACCGAGATGCTCGGCCTGGTGCGGGGCAACACGATCCGGGCCAAGCACATCGGCAAGGACATCATGGCCGGGCTGCGGGCGATCGTCGGGGGCGAGATCAAGGAGTATACGGAGATGCTGGTCGAGTCGCGCAACGAATGCCTCAAGCGGATGACCGCCCATGCGGAGTCGCTCGGGGCCGACGCAGTAATCAACGTCCGCTTCATGACTTCGCAGGTGATGAGCGGCGCGGCCGAGCTTCTGGTGTACGGCACGGCGGTCAAGCTGGCGCCACCACAACAATGAGCATCACGCTCCGGCGCGGCGGCATCCGTCTTCCTTGGTGCGTCAGGCGTCTGTGAAACCGCTTGTGAGTTGCGCCTTGCCTTCGTCGCAAGAAAACTGATCGCAGTCAGAGTGGAACCATGTGCGACCTCGGCACGGGCACGCGCCGGCGTGCGTGTTTCCGCGATACATCCGTGGAGTCTTGGGCCAACCCGTCCCGTGGCCGGCTGGCGGCGCAGCGTAGACTCGGCTAGGGCCCGCTGCCTGTTCCTGTGAGATCCGGCAAAAGTTGAGTCGATGCGTGTGCGATCCTCGTCCCATTGAGGGGTTCACGGCATCCTCGGTCGTCGGCATCGGGCCTTCACATGTGGGGCCGGGCGAGCCCCGGGCTTGACGTGCCGGCGCGGGGCTCATAGCCTCCCCCCAGCCATTGGCCGGGAGCGCGCCGGACGCTCCCGGACCGTTCTCGTAAAGCGACGCGGCGCTCGCACCCGATATCGACACAGGTTCGTGCCTTCTGCGCATCCTGCGTACGCGGGCCAAGGGTGGGCGGCGGCATCGGCTTTGCCCATGCTCATTGCGCCGGCCCATCCGCATCGTCGCTGACGGCGGGCCGGGACACGGGATTCAGGAGTTCGACGGATGCAAACGATTCCCGACGTGGCGGCCTTGGCGCCGCTGCTTGAATACCTCGACGGGCTGAGCGCCCGCGCGACCGTGCCGGAACTACGCCGGCGCATGGAGCGACTCGCCATCACCCTGGACGACGTCTCGGAGTTTGTGCGTTTCGACGAGAGCCGCTACCTGCGTAACCTGGTTCACGAAGGGAAGTGGTATCACATCCTGGCGATATGCTGGCGAAGCGGGCAACGCAGCCCGATCCATAACCACGCGCAGTCGGTCTGCGGCCTGAAGGTCCTGACCGGCGTCGCGACGGAGACGCGGTTCGCCACCACGCCGTGCGGTCAGGTCAAAGCGGTTTCTTCGCACGACATGTTGGCGGGTCGGCTCGTGGTGTCGCATGATGCGGAGATACACCAGATATCGAACTTGCAGGAGCCGGGTAGCGATCTCGTGACGCTGCACGTCTATTCGCCGCCGTTGCTGCGTATGGACACGTACTCGCTGACGGATGCGACCATCGGGGAGTTCCGGCCGATGGTGCTGGAATACGCCTCGGGCGGCGGGATCTGACAGGGAAGCCAACGGAATGTCGACGTCTCAGGCAACGCTCGTCGCGCCGTCCCCGGCGGGCACTACCGGCGCCGTGTACGGCGTTCCGTTCACGTCGGACACGCTGCTTTCTCTGGGCTGCATGGAGGGTCTCTACGGAGATATCGTCGGCCCGCCGAAGGCCCGAGAGATTGCAGCGCGTCCGACTGCGGACGTGTGGCCCGGCTACGCTCTGGCGGCGGCGCTGGCCGTCGTCGCCTACGTGCTGCACTACCTGCCGATTGCGCCGTTCAGCGTTCCGGGGCCGGAGGGCGTGCGTCATCCACTGAGCGCGGCGATCATAGCCATCCTGCTGGGGCTGATGGTCCGGAATCTGGTTGCGTTGCCCCGCTCGGTCAATGCGGGCTGCAAGCGGGCGATCAAGACCGCGATTCCACCGGCGATCGTGCTGACGGGCGCGGGGCTGAATCTGGCGAGCCTCACCGGCGTCGGATTCGGGGCGCTGGTGGTGACGGTGTCATGCGTGGCGTTCGCCGTGACGGCGAGCTACTTCATTGGACGTTCGCTCGGGCTGCGGCGGCAGACGGCGCTTCTGCTGGGCGCAGGCACGGGCATCTGCGGCAACAGCGCGATCGTCGCAGTGGCGCCGTTGACGGACGCAGAGGATGAGGACGTGGCGCTGTCGATCGGCACGATCAACCTGGTGGGTCTGGTGGCGATGCTGAGTTGGCCGGCGATCGGTTCGGCGCTGGCGATGTCGGACGCGAGCTTCGGGGTGTGGACCGGCGCGTCGATCCATGCGGTGCCGCAGGTGGTGGCGGCGGGCTTCGCGTTCAGCGCCGACGCGGGGACGATGGCGACGCTGGTCAAGCTCGTGCGGGTATCGCTGCTGGCACCGCTGGTGTTCGTGTTCGCGTTTCTGTACGCGAAGCAGCGGCTGGCCGCGTCGGCGGGGGAAGAGGCGGTGCGGGTGCGGTATGCGCGGCTGGTGCCTTGGTTCGTGTGGGGCTTTCTGGCGCTTGCGGCGTGCAACACGCTCGGGCTGTTGCCGACGCTGTCGTTCGATCTGGCCGTTCCGCTGGCCTCGGCGACGCAGCCGGCCCACGTCGCGATCGGGCCGCTGCTGACAAGAACGGCGACGCTTCTGTTGACGATCGCGATGGCGGCGATTGGGCTCGAGCTCAACATCCGCCAACTTGCGGGCGTTGGAGCGCGGGCGATCGTTGTCGGACTGCTTTCGACGGCAGCCGTCGGAGGCGCGGGGTTGATCCTCGTAAGGCTGCTGATCTAGTGCGCGCAGGGGTCCGGCTCGCGAAGAGACCGAGCGGACAGTCCGCGGATCAACTCGACGCGCGTCGTCGCAAACGGAGAAAACTCGCGTCAGCGTTGCCCGTCGGGGATTCCGAGCCGCGTGGCGCCGTCTTGCGGCCCGGCGTGAGCAACCTTGACGACGCCCTACCGCAGGTCTACAGTCTGCGCAGCCGGTCGCGGCGGCACTCCCCGAGTGAACGTGGCGTCGTCGCCGCGCGAAATGGGGGTGTAGCTCAGTGGTAGAGCAACGGCCTTTTAAGCCGTGGGTCCTGGGTTCGAGTCCCAGCACCCTCAGTACGGATTGCGGCAAGGAGGACATGTGGTGGCACTGATCGGTAGATCGCGGACCGCAGGAGCGGCGCGTTTTCTGGCCTTGATGGTCCTTTCGGGATGCGCGATGCAGCCGGCGGGAAACGGCGGCGCCTCGCCCGGCGATGGACAGGGTGGGTCTCTGGCGCCCGCGCAGCTCGACGGGGCCTGGATGTTCGTGCCGGACAGCGACGCGATCCCTTCGGAATGCTACGAGTTCGACGCGGGGACGATCGTCTTCTATTCGAGCTTCTGCGACGACGTGACGGACCTCGAGGAGCCGGTTCCGGCTGAGATCGACGGGGCCGCATTCTCACTTACCTTCGAGGCGTCTCTGCTTCCTGCCGGGGCGACCGTGCATCTGGAGGGCACGGTGATCGACGAGGACACGATTCGGGTTCAGATGACGATCACGGAAATCGGCGCGACGGAAGGCCTAACGGCACCGGGGCGGCTGGTTCGCGGCGAATGATCGGTCGGGGGCGTCCGTCTCATTTCGGTGTCATCTTATGACACCACGCGGGTCGATTCCGGGACGGCGGCCGGTCGCACTTGAATCCCATTTCAGAGGCGGCCGTCGGGGCGCCGGCGGTGCGATCCGATAACGGCTCGGAAAAACCCCGTAATGTATAGTTTCCAGGAGCGGTCTCATCGGCGCCGAGTTCACGGCTCGCCCATTCCCCGGTTGCGTAGACGCTCTTGGGACAGTCAATGCGCACGCTCTCGATCCGCACGCAGATCGCACTGCTGCTGGGGCTGGCCGTCGGTGGTCAGGCCCTGGTCGCGGCGGCCTGCGCCGTCGGGCTCGTGCGGCAGAACGAGCTGGAGCGTTTTGCCGGTCTGGTATCGGACGCGAACGACGCGACGACGGCCGCAGCCGTCATCGCCCGTCACTATGTGGATGATCGCGCGGTCTCCGATCCCTACGCGGCGCTGATCCGCTCCGTTCTGCGCCGCCCCACGCACGAGTGCATCAGCCGGCTCAACACGATGCGCGCGCACCGGCTGTGGCAGGACCTGGCGGAGCGGGAGCGGCTCGGCTCCGAGTTCGACGGGCTGGTCGCGGCGTTTGCGCGTGTGGAGTCGCTTGCGACTGGGCCGGGGCAGGATCCGAATTCGAGCTTCGTCGCAATGGGGTCACGCCTTCAACGGCTTGCGGCGGCGGTCTCGGACCTGGACGCGGCCACACGCAGGACGGTGGTGTCGGCGCGGTCCATGTCGCACTGGTTCGCGGGCAGTCTGCTGGTGGTGTACCTCGCGGCGTTGTTCTGCCTGCACCGGCGGGCCACGAGCCTGATCGTGAGGCCGATTCGATCGCTGGCCGACGCCGCGGAGCGGGCCATGGACCGGCGCGAGCCGTTCGCCCTGGCGCCGCGCGGCCCGACGGAAGTCCAAACCGTCGGCTCGGTCATCAAGTCGTTCGTCGGCGCCCTGGAGTCGGCGGTCAACCACCGCACGACGGAGCTTCAGAGTGCCAACACCAACCTCCGCCTGCTGAACGCCACGCTCCAGCGGGAGATGCAGCTTCGCCGGTCGGTGGAGGGACAGCTTCGGTTCGAGGCGCATCACGATGCGCTCACACGTCTTCCCAACCGGCACCTGCTGATGGAACGGATCGACCTCCTCGTTGACCGGAGCATGCGTGATTCCGGTTTCATGTTCGCGGTTCTGTTCCTGGACATCGACAACTTCAAGACGATCAACGACAGCCTGGGGCACCGTGCCGGGGATGCCCTGCTGATGGAGATCGCCCGGCGGCTGACCGCCTGCCTGCGGTCGCTGGACGGCGTGTTCCGGCCGAACTCGGCGACGACGGCCCGCCTGGGCGGCGACGAGTTCGTCGTGCTGCTGGACAGTCTGCACCGCGAGGAGGACGCCATCCTCGCGGCTCGGCGGATTCAGGAGCAGTTGTCGCACCCGGTCGATCTCGACGGGCACGTGATCACGATCAGTGGGAGCATCGGGATCGCGGTCAACCATGGGAATCGGCTCGATGGGCACGAGCTGCTGCGTGACGCGGACACGGCGATGTACTGGGCCAAGCGTGCGGGGAAGATGCAGTACGCGGTGTTCGACCGGACGATGCACCTGGCGGCGAGCCGGCGGCTGAAGCTGGAGAGCCACCTTCGCTTCGCGCTGCAACGTAACGAGCTGGACCTCGTCTTCCAGCCCATCGTCGGACTCGAGCGTCGGGTGGTGAGCGGCTTCGAGGCCCTGATCCGGTGGCGCCACCCGGACGAGGGGGTGATTCTGCCCGCGGACTTCATCCCCATCGCGGAAGAGACGGGGTTGATCGTGCCGATCGGGGAGTGGGTCCTGCGCCGGGCGTGCCGGCAGATGCGCGACTGGAACGAGTCGCGGTCCGCCACGGCCCGCGTGTCGATGAGCGTCAACGTCTCGGTGCGACAGCTTCTGGCACCGGAATTCCGCGAGCAACTCGAGTCGATTGTGCGCGAGAGCGCGGTGGAGCGGGGTCTGGTCAACCTCGAGGTTACGGAGAGCTTCGCCACGGAGGGCTCGGATGAGGTGGCGCAAATCCTGACCGACGTGCGGGACCTCGGGGTATGCGTGCACATGGACGATTTCGGCACCGGCCACTCGTCGCTGAGCTGCCTTCAGAGCCTGCCGCTCGACGCGATCAAGATCGACCAGTCGTTCGTGCGGAGGATCGCCGGCGACCATCGCCCCGCCGGCATCCTGGCGGGGGTGATGGCCATGGCCCGCAACCTGAACATGAAGGTGATCGCCGAGGGCATCGAGGACGAAACGCAACAAGGGGCTCTGCTGACGCTGAACTGTGAATACGGGCAGGGGTACTACTATTCGCGGCCCGTCGATCCCCGCACGGCTACGGAACTCCTGGCGGCATCGAAGGGCGACTGGCGGAGTTGGCGGCAGCACGCCCTGAAACGCCGAGAGCGGCTCTGTCTGCCTCAACCCGGCGCCGTTGCCTGAGCACCACGTATCCGGCCACGAGCAGTAATCCCGCCATGGCACCCGCGGCGCGGATGGAAAGCGCCGGTACCGCGCGTGCGACCTGCGGGAGGAACAGGTCCACGTGGGCCGTGGGCCGAAGCCCCTGAATCGTCCCGCCACCGGGCATTAGAATCCGGTCGCCGAGCGCCACCGCGGCCAGTCCGTGCCGTGGCACGGGCATGGGTGCGGCCACGCTCCATGCGTCGGTCGCTACGTCATACACTTCGTTCACGTCAAAGAGCTGCGGAACCTCTCCGCCGGCCACGAAGATGCGGCCGCCGATGGCGGCGGTTCCCATGGCGCTGCGTGCGGTCGGCATCGGGGCGACGACTTCCCACGCGTCCGCAAGCGGATCGTACCGCTCGGTGATGGGGATGGGGGCGCCGTCTCTGCCGCCGATAACGAAGATGTGATCGTCGACAACCGCGGCGGTGAGATGTTCGCGAAAGATGTTCATGCCGGCGCGCTGCGACCAGGAATCCGTGGCGGGGTCGTAGACAAAGACGGTGCGGGTGGCGTTGCCGTTTGCGTCGGCGCCGCCGAGAACATAGACGCGGCCGCCGAGCGTAACCGCCCAGCACGCCCCGCGCGGCTGCGGCAGAGGCGCGCGGTCCGACCACTGGTCGGTCTCCGGGGCGTACATCAGCACACGGTCGCGGGCCTCAAAATCGCCGGAATAGCCGCCGAACACATAGAGCCGCCCGTTTGCGGCGGACACCCCCATGTGGTCGATGGCGTCGGGCATCGGGGTGACGAGCGACCAGGAGTCCGCGACGATGTGATAGGCTTCGACCGTCGCGGTGGCACGGATCGGCAAGCCGGCGAGCAGGCCGCCGACCACGTAGACGCGGTCTGCAATCCGAGCGGCCCCGCATTCCTGTCGGGCGACGTTCAACGAGGCCCGCGGGAACCACGCACCGCTGTCCTCGCCCGCGGCGACCGGATCGACCGTACATCCCGCGGCAAGCGCCACAAGCGCACCCGCCACGCGTGGGTGGTTTCCATTCATGATCGATTCCCCGACCGGGCCCGTAGGCGATTATATGGGCGGGGGTGGCCGGGTTCGACATGCTATGGGATCGCGGGGTTCGCGGTTCTGTCGGCACTTGGGGCCGTCGAGCCCCCCGGCGCGCGTGCTCGTCCCGCAGCGCCGCCTACGGCGCGCCGTCCGGGCGTCCGCCTGAGGCGCCTGCGAGCAGTGGGCGGTTGACCAGAAGGGTGCCCGCGACGAGTAACAACAAGCCCATCGCGATCAACCCCCAGGTCGAGGCGGCGGGGATGCTCTGGTCGCCGACGAGCACGGTCGCGGGGCGGTACGTAATGTCCGTGGGGTCGATGTCGCCCACGCCGCAGAGTGCGGTCCCGTAAACCGCGGAGCCGGAGGGAAGGGCGTCGAACCGCAGGGGACCGTCGGCGTTGGCGGTCAATTCCACCACCGCCATGCGGACCCAGTCGGGAGAGGTCGCGACGCCGTCCGTACACGGCCCGAGGTGCGAGCCGCTCAGATCATCGATCATGCCGACCGCGTTGTCGATGGTGCCGTGCTGAAGCTCAGCGAATATCGGCGACGCGGTAATAGCGGCCGCCGCCGCGCGCAGCGGGTTAAAGGAGACGTCCAAAGAGGCCGAGGAAAGCCCTTCGGCCGCCGCCGTCTGCACCCAGACCTCCAGATAAACGGTCGCGCCCGAGGCGAAGCCGGTTTGTGAGGGGGGAACGACGGTCGACGTGCCGGTGCTGCTCGGCGCGGGCAACGCCGCTAATCGAAACTCGGCCGAGGCTCCAAGCAGGGACGTGCTTGAACCCGCGAGGAACACCAGGCTCATTGCCGTTAGGGCCGCGCGAGGTGGCGTTTTCGATCCCAACTTTGTTCCTGTGCCCATTTTGACATCTCCGTGCCTTGAGCGCCTGCATGAAGCCAGGACGCTTACGAGCGTGTTGAAGAATGTGTGGCGCGAGCGTCCCGCGTGTGTTTTGACCGCCGAAACGGCGTTGCCACACCAGCAAAGCTCCTCTTCTCGACAGGCGGTCAACGCCTCCCAGAGTCACGGTCGTTCTTCCGGATCTGCACGGCCGTTCGCTCGAACTCGATGCGCGACGGATCGACGTTCTGGAACATCCCCACTCGGGCAAAGCCGTGCAGCTTGTCGCTCGGCCCCACTGCGAGGTCCACGCGACCCGGGGCCGTCAGGCGAGTGACGACGGTGGATACGCGTACCCACTCGCCGCCGCCTCCGACGCCGATGCTGCCAAAGCCCGCGCATCCTCCAAGGGTCCACAACACGCCCTTCGTCGGCGTGGACATTCGGGCGACAAGAAGATCAAGCACTCCGGAGGGGACCACGTCCAGAACGGCCATACGACGGTGATCATAGCCAAGGTCAACGTAGGCTGAAGCGAAACCGGCCGTTGGGCTTTGGTTAGGGTCCTCGATGCGGGCCCAGATCTCCACGAACATGGTGTCGCCGGGCACGAAGGTCGAGTCGGGCAGCGGCGTGGTCTGGGCGACGTCGATGGCGCTTGCCGTGTGGCGAGGGATAACCCGCACGCGCACCGAGGCATCATCGGCATGGGCCGGCATGCTTGCGCCCCCTGCGGCCGCGCCGCCGCCCGGTCCGGCGCATCCCGCACAGGAGCCACACGTGCCGCCGAAGCATCCCACGAAGGCGGCGAAGTCCGAGGTGCCCACGCAGCCCGACACGTCTTCATCAAAGTTGGAGGCCTGACAGGGGTCGGCGGGCGGATAACACGCGCCGAAGCACGAGGAAAAGAAACTGAAGTCCCCCGTGCCCATGACGCCGCTGCCGTCCAGGTCGAAAACGCACCATGCGCAGGAATCGCCGTCCTCCACGCAGTGCTCACACTCCGCGGTGCACGGCGCTTCTCCGTTCAGGCATCCCTGGATGGCGTCACAGGTTTCGAAGCCGTCGCAGAACAGGCCGTCGTCGCAATGGGCGTCGTTCGCAATATTGGAGCATCCTGTGCCGGGTGCTGCCAATAGGTCGCAGGCATCGTCCGTGCACGCGACCAGATCATCGCAGTAGGAATGGTCGGGCGTGTATGAGCAGCCGGAGCCCGGCGCCGCCAACTGATCGCACCGGTCGATGGTACAATCAATCGAATCGCTGCAAACGGCGTCATTCGGACTATTCGAGCACCCCGTTCCCGGTCCGGTGAGTTGATCACAGGCGTCGGCCGTACAGGTGATCAGATCATCGCAGTACGTCGGATTCGGCGTATTCGAACAACCCGTTCCGGGTGTGCCGAGCTGGTCGCAGATGTCGTCGGTGCACCCAATCTCGTCGTCGCAGGCGGCATGGTTGGGCGTGTATGAGCAGCCGGTCCCGGGCGCGCCCAACTGGTCGCATGCGTCCACCGTGCAATCGACCGAATCCGTGCAATGTGCGTGGTTGGGGACGTTGACGCAGGCGCCCGCGCCGCCGTCGGCCTGCGGATCACAGTCATCGTCGGTGCAGTCGATCTGGTCGTCGCAGGTTGGGCCCGTTCCCGCCTGGCACGTGTGTGTGGTCAGGTTGCATGTCTCAGCCCCGTTGCAGTATTGGCCGTCGTCGCAATCCGTGTCTACAAGGCACTCTACGAGCGTGACCGTAACCGCTCCGAACGTAATCTGCGCATCGGGCACGTCGCCCACGCCGCAGATGGCCGTGCCGTAGACGGCCGAGCCCGTGGGCCCGGACTGGAAGGTGAGCGATCCGCCGCCCAGTGCGAGCGCGTCGAGAATCGCGACCCGTGCCCAATTCGGTGACGCCCCTAACGCGTCGGTACACGCCCCCAGGTGCGAGCCGCTCAGATCGTCCACCGAACCAGTCGCGTTGTTGATCATTGCGTGTGTCAGCACGTTGAACGTTGCCGGGTGCGTAATGCCCGTCACGTTGGCAAGGGCGGCCGTGAAGGTCATGTCCGAGGACACCGACGACAGCCCGTTCACGTGCGTCGTCTGGGCCCAGAGCTCTACGACGAACGGGGCATCGTCGAGCAGGAAGCTCTCGGATGCCGGCAGCGTTGTGATCGTGTCCGACGCCCCGGGTGAGGTCAGGGCAACCAGGCGGAGGTCCGCCGATTGCCCGAATGCGTTCCCGCCGACCGCGAGTACGCATAACGCAGCAGACCATGAGCTCAAACAACCGCGAGTATTCGCTACTCGGTTTCCGGATCGTTTCATTTCCTGTCCTCCAGATGAACAGCGGTTAGAGTCCGCCAAAGCGATAACGCACTCACCGGATAGCGGCCCGCACTCGTGCCGGCCGGCCACTCTTGCCGTCGATCGTCATTTGCACAGAACCGAACTCGATCAAAGAAGCGTCGACGTCCTCGAACTCGCCAACGATGGCGATACCAAAGGGCCGGTCGCTCGGCGCTGCATCGACCTGGAACGGCCCCTGGCGCTCGGCGCGGAGCACAATCGTAGCCACCCGGACCCACAGCCCGTCTCCGCCGAGCGACTGCTCGCCGAGATTCGCGCAGCCGCCGGCACGCTTCACGAGGCCGCCCGATGCCAGATCAGCTACGTTCGAAAAGAGCGAGAAGAAAGCGCCCGGTTCGACCTGCACGATCGAGGCTGCCCGGTCATCATAAGCCAAGTCGACATAGACGGCCGCCAGACCGCGGGAATCGAAGGGAGCTGCATACCGCAGCGCCGCCCAGACTTCCAGATAGGCCATGTCACCGGCGCTCAGAGTCGTGAGCGAGCCGGGCGCTTGGGCACGAAAGTCTGCCGCGGTGCGCACCGGCACGAGCGCCAGGTGCACGGACACCACGTCCGCCCGGTCGGCGTCAATGCGGGTGAGGGAGGCCGCGGTTCCAGCGGTCGGAGCCTGGCAGGCGAGGCATTGGCCACAGGACGCCCCATAGCACTCCGAAAACACCGCGAAGTCCGCCGTTCCCACGCAGCCGTCCGGGTCCTGGTTGAAGTTCATTGGCCAACACGGGTCATCGCTTGGGTAACAGCTCCCGAAGCATGCAGAAAACATCGCGAAGTCGCCGGTGCCGATCACCCCGCTCTGGTCCATATCGAGAACGCACCAGTCGCACGAATCGGCATCCTCGTTGCATTGTTCGCAATCCGCCCCACACGGTACGACGCCCGGCAGGCATCCCTGAAGCGGATCACACGTCTCGGCACCATTGCAGTACAACCCGTCCGAGCACTCGGCATCGGAAAAGCACTGGGCAATTGCAACCGTGACCGTCTCCATAGGCTCCGGCGGGCACTTTCCGTTGGCGTTCCAGAGATTGTAGAGCTCCTGGCCCTTGGTGTTCGTGGTATTCTCATCGCGCAGGAACTCGACGAACTCCTTGCTGGTGCTCTGGTAGTAGAGCGTCACTTCGGCTGAAGCGGCACCCGCCGGAATGGTGTAATAGGTGTCATCCCAATACTGCCCGTCGGGGTAACTATGCCCCACCGGCGATCCGCCGAACCCCGCGAACGCCGCGTTCGTGAATCCACGAGGCGGGATCCGGTTGTCCTTGAAGATCTTGTTGTTGAGGACGAAGTGAAAGGAAGGTCCGGGAGCGACGCCGACCAAAGGCGCCGTGACCTCGTCCAGCCCGGGCTCGATGTCGTAGATCTTGGCTTCGGCGTCGTGCGCAAGGACACCGGTGCTCGGATCATAGGCCGCCGACTCAGTGATGAGTGTCATCGCGGCATCGTAGAACTGGACGTTGATCCACATCCGCCGCCCTTCGGGATAGCCGGTCGGCAACTTGTGGCCGGTGTTGTTGGTGACAGTAACCTTCAGCTCTGTACCTTCCTGGACGACTGCCATATCCGCCGCGTTCTGGAGCATGTACCGCGCCCGGCCAATGCCGGCCTGGAGCGCGGTTTCGTTCACGTCTCCGGGGAAAAGCGTGCCCAGCAACCCTGGAAGCCAAGTGCTGCCACCCGTGATGTCGTGCAACGGTAGATCGTCGCGCGTGGGAGGCGTACCGAAATTGCAGCCCTCGCCGGTCACGTCGCGCATGTGGCAGTCCTGGCACGTGTGAACAATACCACCGGCGAACTCATTAAGATTGCCGGCAAACTCCGGTGCGTAAACACCGCCCGGCGTGTTGTAGGCGCTGTAGAACCACTCACTGTAGGTCCGTTCGACGGGGGCGAGCGTATGCGCCGAGAAGTCGGTCGCCGGAGCGTCGAACGCATTGGGAACGTAGTTCCCGTTGCCGTCCTTCTGGAACGCGGGGTTGCTCACGTCGTGACACGTCCCGCACAGTGCGGCCTCGCGGTGGAAGGGAGAGACCAGCACTGGGTGTCCCGTCGCCGCGTTCTGGAACGGTCCGCGGCGCGCCCCGGTCGGATCGACAGTGGCCATGCCGTTTCCGAAGTTGCTGGCTGGAAAACTCAGCGCCGCCAGGATGGCCTGATCCTCCGGTGGGTTCTCAGTCGGATCGTATATGGGGTCGACCAAGCGGTGGCAGAAGTCGCACGAGACACCACTTTTATCGGTGGCCAGCATCTGACTGCCGTCGGTCGGCACGGAGCGCCCTTGCAGCCAGCCGCGCGGGAGGTGACACCGCAAGCATAGGTCGCCGGAGTCCGGTGCGTCTTGATTGGCGATGACCATATTGGCCATGAAGAGTACGTCCCGTGACGCCTGAGCCATCATGCTGCCCTGCCAGTTGAAATAGGGCTCGACGTTGGTGTCGTAATTGCCGTGGCAAACGGCGCATGCCTCCGGGGGGTTGAGAATCCCCGCCTCGAACGGCTGGCTGCCGGGCTGGTCGAAGTCCCGCAGGGTCGTCGGCGCGATGCCGCCCGGGGGGGATTCGATCGCGAATACGGCATTACTGTCATCCGCTCCCTCGTTGAACGCGTTGTCCGTCGCGACAACCCGAATGATCGCCTGTGTCGTGGGGCGATTGGCGGGAAACCAGGTATGGCTTCCGGAATTGGAGAGGGCAAGAGCGATAGGCTTGAACGTGCCACCAGCGTCATCGGAGAGAAAGATGTCGATCGCCGCCACACCGCTGGCGTCCGTCGCGGTCCACTGCACGGTGGTGCCCGTGTTGGCCACCAAATACTCTGCACCATTCGGCGAGACAACGGTCACCGATGGCGGCGTGGTATCGCCTCCGGTGCTCGGCACCAGATGCCCCTGTATTTCCGTGACGTTCACACTCGAGACGTTTCCTACGTTGGCGGGAGTCAGACCAGGGAAGGTCGGCGTGTTGCCGAACGTGGAAACGTCAGTGACCTCGATCAGTGTGCTGAAGCCGTCACCATCGGGATCCTCGTTCTGTATGGCGAGCACAGCCCGGTCCTTCTGGTTGTTGGGCCAGTTCGGAAGCTCATTCTCCAGGCGCGCACCGTAGGGATTGCGCGGCCCCCCTCCCGTAAACTCATAGTGGCACACGCCGCAGTGATTCGGCTGACTCGGAACCGTTTCGATCGTTGTGCCCACCGCGTCGGGATAGACGGCGAAGAACGCGTCGCGGATGTTCGGCCGGGCCATCGCATGGTCCATGCCGATGGGCAACAGAACGAACGCCCCCACGCCGAGGCACAACGCCCGACACCGATCTTGCGGGTGCAAAAAGCGCGCCATGATGTCACACTCCTTCACTTGCGAAAGCCGAACTCCGTGCAGCGTCGCGCGATGCCTGCCGTTTCACCAGCCAGCCGCGCGACGCCTACGCACACACGAGCAGCCGTCGCCGCGGCAATACGTACCCATCCGAGAGGGGTCCTGAGGAAGGCAACGATCGCCGCTTCGTCCTCGGGTGTGAGCCCCAGGCTGCCCCGTACGTCGGTGTTGACGTTTACCGACCCCGCCGGCGGTGGCCAGTCCTCTGCGTCCCGCCTATTGTCCGAACGAACGCCCTCCAGACTCTTGAAAAAGCCGTTGTGCGTGTACGCTTCGATGAAGCCCGCGCTTGGCCGCCGGTCGACGTTGTGAAGCGTCGGCCCCTCCCGGCTGCCATGGTTCTCCGCGGCCATGTCTGCACACTCGGTCCCGGCCAGGAGCCCGCCCAGACCCGGATCGACCCATTCGGCGCCTGCCGGACTGCATTCCCTTGCCGCGGCGAGGAAGGGGTTATCCGGATTCCTGGGAACACCGAGGATCTCGTACGTGAACTCCGTGAACAGCGGCGGCTCGCCGCTGGGAAGCGCGGACAAGAAGCCTGCACGAATGCCGGGACGGGCCAGCGCCGGAGCCGCAACGCCGGTTCCGACGGTCAGAGCCAGGGCGCCGCATACGCGCGACGCCACTCCGCAAGGAGCGCACGGACGAACGGTTGGACTCGTTAATGTACTTTCTGACTGGATTGACGCGGGCAGGATCCGTTTCCTTTCCCTAAGAACGCACCCGAACACCGCGCGTGGCCCATCAGACGGACGGGGATGACCGCCCGGCGGGGCACAACTGCGTAAAACAGCGCAGCACACTCGCGAAAACTCGCACACCACCCTCGTTGACGCGTCCGGCCAATCGGCCGGCCCCCGCATGCCAGAGTCCCTGCAAGTGGCGTGCCTTATCCGGACGTTTCGCGCGGAAACTGCGCCAAAGGTGCGGGAAGGGCTCCGCAGTGGTTGAACCGGACCTTACCGGCCCGCCGAGGCGGCGGGTCGGGGCTCGATATCGTAAACAGAAATGTGGGGACCCCGCGTATGGACACGACTGAAATCTGCCGGCTGACCCGTGACGCCCTCGAAGCACTACTCGCCGAGCGCAGCGCATCGAAGCCCCAGGATCGCCGCTCGGGAAAACGCGGGGCACCACGCCGCGGCACGCCACGCTGGCCTTTCCCGGGAACCGTCGAGTTGTGGATTCCCGATGCCGCCGGCCGGCAGTGGCACAGCCTCGCCACATCGATCAACCTGAGCGAGTCCGGCCTCGGACTTCGGTGCGACGAGCCGCTCGAGGCGGGCACGGAACTCGAGGTGGCGATCCACGAGCCGGAAGTGAGCTTCCACGGCCGGGCCGTGGTCCGGCATTGCTCGCCTGGCCCGGAAGACACCTACGTAGTCGGTCTTCAATTCCTGTTCGACGACGCCTGATCCGCAGACGCATTGCCCGAACCGGCAGGTCGTCGACCCTCCCGCTCAGCCCCCGTGCCGGGCCGCGCCACCCAATGGCGACCGGTCCCATTTGCTACTTCGAGAGCGCGGACTCGATGGCTTCGATGTCGGCCGCGACGGCTACGGGTGGGTTGGGGAAGGCTCGGGCCGCGGGCGGGCGGCGGTCGGTGTGGTAGGCGACGGTCACCTGCGGGTCCTTCAGGCCGTGGCCGGTGAGGATGCAGACGACGCGGTCGGTCGGTGAAATAACCTGCGTGTCGAGTAGTCTTCGCAGCCCGGCGATCGACGCGCCGCTGGCGGGTTCGCAGCCGTAGCCGTAGCGGCCGACGAGGGCCTTCCCGTCGAGTATCACTTCATCCGCGACCTGCTCCACGACGCCGCTGAGCCACTCGAGGCTGCGGAGGGCCTTGATCAGGTTGACGGGCCTGCCGATCTCGATGGCGCTGGCGACGGTCCGAGCGCTGCGGCCCTCCGCGACGATCATAGCGAAGTAAGCGTCGGCGGTGTGGTGCCCCACCTTTCCGCCGTCGAACCGAATGTGGTGGTCGTTGTAGAGTTCGTACAGCGTGTTGGCGCCCTCGGCGTTGATGATGGCGAGTCGCGGCAGGCGGTCGATCAGGCCCAGGTCGCGCAGCTCGACCAAGGCCTTGCCGAAGGCGCTGCTGTTGCCGAGGTTACCGCCGGGCACGATGATCCAGTCCGGCACCTCCCAGTTCAGCCCTTCGAGCACACGGTAGATGATCGTCTTCTGCCCTTCGAGACGAAACGGGTTGACCGAGTTCATCACGTAGAGATCGAGGCGATGGGCCGACCGTTGGATCAGCTCCATGCAGGTGTCGAAGTCACCCTCGATCTGCAAAGTGCGGGCCCCGTAGTCGAGGGCCTGGGCCAGCTTGCCCAGGGCGATCTTGCCGCCGCCGACAAAGACGACGGCTTCCATCTGCTGGCCTGCGGCGGCGGTGTGATGGGCGTACAGGGCAAGCGAGGCGCTGGTGTTGCCGGTCGAGGCGCAGGCGACGCGGCGTTTGCCGAGGCGCCGGGCGATGGTGAACGCGGCGGCCATGCCGTTGTCCTTGAAGCTGCCGCTGGGGTTGAAGCCCTCGTATTGGAGGAAGAGGCGGCCCGGCTTTATGCCGATTGCGGCCGCCAGCTCGTCGGCCTGCTGGAGCAGCGTGCGGCCCTCGCCGATGGTGGCGAGATCGTCGTCCCGGGCGAAGGGAAGGAGTTCCCGAAACCGCCATACGCCGGATGAGTCGGGCCCGGTACCGGGGCGGCCCGTGGCGGCGGCGCGGCGAGCGTCGAAGAACGAAAGCGTGTCCGGCGGGCGGGCGAGGTCCCAGTCGTAGCGGACGTCCAGCAAAGCGCCGCATTTACGGCAGGCGAACAGCACGTCGTCGACCGCATAGCTCTGACCGCAGGCCGGAATGATACAGTGCTGGAAAGCGTGATCAGTCATGGGCAATGGCGCCCCGTAGGGACGTTTGAGGATAGCCCAGCGTTTCAACGCTGGGTCGTTTCCGGCCATCGGTTACATTAGTCCCGTAGGGACGGCCGAGGCTTACCCGAAAACATACCGGTCATCGTACTGGATTCCGTGGCGCCTGAGGAACGCCACGAATTCTTCGTCGAACGTCCGATTCCTATGGTGTTCGTCCTGTCGTTTGATGTAGGCAACGGTGTCGTCGACGCCGGATACGCCGATGGTAAAGGCGCCGTAGCCCTCCTGCCACGCGAACGACCGGAGCGACGGGAAGGTCTCGTGGAGCCACTTGGATGATCCGCCCTTGATGAGCTGGATTGCCTTGGCGATGGACAGTACGGCGGGCACGGCGACCAGCGCGTGCGCGTGGTCTTCGACCCCACCCACGGCAAGCGGGTTCATCCCGTTCTGCCGCGCGATTCCGCCGATGTAGGGCCAGAGGCGCGAGCGGACCTCATCGGAAAGAAGTCTCTCGCGGTTCTTGGTGCTGAAAACGTAGTGGACGAGGCAGTTTGTGTACGAGTGAGCCATATTCCGGCCCTCGTTGCGGTCCGGCCAGCCGTCCCTACGGGACTGATTCGCTGTGCCGTCAACCTACCCAGCGTTGAAACGCTGGGCAACATGCGAGCCGTGCCTACGGCACAGAATGCGCCGTATCGGGCCGTTCGCCGGCGTTCCGGGCATTCGACGACGGTGAGCGAAGGCGCGGCAACCGGGTCATTTCAGGTTGTCCGGGTTCAACGGTTTCAGGTCCTCGGTCACGAAGAGGCCGTTCTTGCGGATCAGGTTGTTGTCGAACCAGATTTCGCCGCCGCCGTGGGCCTCGTCCTGGAGGCAGACCAGGTCCCAGTGGATGGTGCTCTTGTTGCCGTTGTCGGCCTCGGCGTAGGCTTGGCCCGGGGTGAAATGGAAGGAGCCGGCGATCTTCTCGTCGAAGAGGATATCGAGCATGGGCTCGGTGATGTAGGGGTTGAAGCCGATGGCGAACTCGCCGATGTAGCGGGCGCCGTCGTCGGCGTCGAGCACCTCGTTGAGGTGCTTCGTGTTCGTGCTCTTGGCGTCAACGATCTTGCCGCTCTTGAACTCGAAACGGACGTTGTCGTGAATCGTGCCCTGGTAGACGGTGCGGGCGTTGTAATGCACCGTGCCGTTGACACTGTCGCGCACCGGGGCGGTAAAGACCTCGCCGTCGGGAATGTTCAGCTTGCCGTCGCAGGGGATCGCCGGGATTCCCTTAATGGAAAACGTCAGCGCCGTGCCCGGCCCGACGATCTTGACTTTGTCCGTCCGCTCCATCCGTTCCTTGAGCGGTATCATGGCCCGGGCCATTCGCTCGTAGTCCATGGTGCAGACGTTGAAGTAGAAGTCCTCGAACGCCTCGGTGCTCTTGTTGGCCTGTTGGGCCATCGAGGGGCCGGGCCAGCGGAGCACGACCCACTTGGTCTTGGGAACGCGGATCTCCTGGTGCACGCGCTTCCAGACGGTGTCCTGATAGAGCTTGTGGCCCGCGGCGGGCACGTCGGACAGCTCGGCGATGTTGGGGCTGCCCCGCAGGGCGATGTAGGCCTGGACGTTGTTCATACGAAGGGCCTCGGTATCGGCGATCAGTCGCACCTGTTCGGGCGAGCAATTGAGCAGCAGGGCCCGGTTGACCTGGTTGCACTTGATCGTGACCAGTGGATGGCCGTGGGCGGCGCGTGCGACTCGAACCAGCTCGCAGGTCATCTCATGGGGGACGTCGATGGCCTCGATCAGGACCTTGTCGTCGCGCTGAAGGTCCGTCGAATAGTGGACAAGCAACTCGGCCAGCCTGGTCATCCTGGGGTCGATCATGGCAAGGTTCCCATGCAGCGGCCTCGAGCCTGGACGCCCACGGTCCGTCCGGTATTCTCCGGCGCAAGTGGGAAGCACTCTGATGCACCGGGCTCATGGAGCATAACCATCGCGGCCCGAGCGGCAAGCCGGGCAAAACATGCCGGACAAGCGACGACATCGAGGCCGGCATCCCGATGACGAGCGGCTCTTCGCCGCTGATCGGCTCGCGCCGCTGCGCGCCGCTGTTGCGGACGCGGGTTGGCTGCTGAGCCGGGGTTACGCGGAACCGTCGACGATCAAGATCGTCGGGGACCGTTATGGCCTCACCGCACGGCAGCGGTTGGCGGTACGCCGGAGCACCTGCCCTGATGCGGCGCTCGTGCATCGCAGGGCAACAGCGGCGAGCCTGGGCGACGTCCATGGAGCGTCACTGGCGGTTGACGGCTTCAACGTCCTGATCACCGTTGAGAGCGCATTGGCCGGCGGTGTGGTCCTGGTCGGGCGGGACGGTTGCCACCGTGACCTGGCAAGCATCCACGGCAGCTATCGCAAGGTCGCGGAGACGGTCACGGCGGTGCGGCTGATCGCGCGGCAGTTGTGCGCCGCGGGGATGTCGCGCGTCGTGTGGTATCTGGATCGTCCGGTTTCGAACAGCGCGAGGCTTCGGACGCTCATGCTCGAGTTGTTCGAGGGGATGGCACCGGAAGGGGCAGCGCCCGGCCGGTGGCGCATTGAGCTCGTCGACTCGCCGGACCGGGAGCTGATGGCGCATGACGGGCCGGTGGCGACGAGCGACTCGGTGATTCTCGACGTCTGTCGGTGCTGGGTGAACCTCGCGGCAGATGTCACCGCCGCACATGTCCATGACGCATGGCTGGTCGACCTGCGAAGCCCGAACGAGGACGCGTCCAGTTGACTCAGCGCGTCACAGCAAGGAACCGAGTCAGCTCGGGTCGAATCAGGTCGAGGGCATCTTCGACGACATAGTGGCCCGCCTCGGGGAAGCAGTGAGCCGTCGCCTGCGGGAACCGCAGCAGCCAGCCGTGGAGAAACTCGTCGTTGAAACAGAAGTCCCGGGCGCCCCAGAGGATGATCAGCGGGCGGTCGGCCAGCGCCGGCAGCGTGCGATCGATCTCCTGGATGACGTCGAAGCTGGCCGTGCCGGGGTCGGCGGGGATATCCCGGACGAAGCGCAGGATTCCGACGCGGTGGGCGATGGTGTCGTAGGGCAGAACGTACCCACGTCGCACGGCCCGCGGGAGCCGTTTGACACACGCCATGCGGAACGCGGCGCGGACGAACCCGTTGAGACCCTGGACGAACAGCTCGCCGAAGACGGGCCAGCGGCAGACGTCGATGCGGCGCGGCAGCGGGCCGAGAAACGCACTGGAGTTGAATACGATAAACCGGCGGGCGCGGTCTGGGTGGCGCGCGGCCCAGCCGAAGCCGATCGGCCCGCCCCAATCGTGCACGGCCAGGGTCACGTCGCCGAGCCCGAGCGAGTCGATGAGCCTCTCGAGGTTGGCGATGTGCGTGGTCAGGGTGTAGGGGTAGTCGAGGGGTTTGTCGGATAGGCCGCAGCCGATGTGGTCGGGGACGACGACCCGGTGGCATTCTCTGAGCGATTTGATCAACTCGCGGTAGTAGAACGACCAGGTCGGGTTTCCGTGGAGCATGACGATCGGCGGGCCGTCGCCCTCGTCGAGGTAGTGCATCCGCGGCCCGCCGAGTTCCAGGTAATGAGATTCGAACGGGTAGAGGTCGCCGAGCGCGCAGGTCCGCGGATTGCGCGTGCCGCGTCGGCGGCGTTTCGGTTCGGGCGATTCTCCGCGGGTGCTCGTGTCGACTTCGTCGACGGTCTCGGGCTCGGCTGGCGTGCTGGCGGTGGATTCAGGCATGGTGCCGGTCGCTTCCTTCCGAAGGCGCGACGAGGCCGCGGCGTTTCACCAGTGCACGCCGAGCATGACGCAGGAGAGGCCGCTTCCGATGCCGAGCATGGCGATCTTCTCCTTGTCCCGAGGCGGATCGCGCTGAAGCCCCATGGCCATAGTCAGCGGCAAAGACGCCGAACCGACGTTCCCGAGGAACTCGAAGGTGGACAGGTCGCGGCCCGGCTCACGTTCGATGATCTTGTAAAGGCGGTCACGGTGCTCGGCGCCGACCTGATGGCAGTAGACGCGGTCGATTTCCTTACCGCTCCAACCGAAGCTCTCACGGAACGCGCCCCACGTGTGTTCGGCGAGGGCGCAGCCGCTGGCCAGCAGCGTTTCAGCGTCGGTCCGCATGGTCATCGCGGCGCCGTGGCTGAAGCCCGTGTCTTCGCTGCCGCGGCAAAGATGGTTGTGCTCGGTGGCGGTTCGTGTGACGCCGCCGATCAGGCGATGGTGGCAGGGCGAAACGGACTCATGGGCCATCACCAGGGCCACGGCCCCGGAGCCGATGGTCAGCGAGGCGAAGGCCGCCTTGAACTCCTGTCGGGTCAGGTGCTTGCTCCCGAGCAGATGCTCGATCGTCGTACGAACGAGCTGCCGGCTGCTTTCGCCGGCGACGATGAGGCCCCGCTTGACCTGCCCCATCTCGATCATGTTGCCGAGCGAAATCATGCCGTTGAGAAAGCCGAGGCAGGCATTGGAGATGTCGTACATGACCGACTTGACCGGCAGGCGGAGGTTGTCGTGAACGACCGAGGCGGTGGCCGGTTCGAGGAAGTCGCGGGAGACGGAGGTGTGGAGGAGGCACTCAATCTGATCGGGCTCGACGCCGGCGGCTTCAAGCGCCCGGCGCCCGGCCCGGGTGCTCGCATCACTGGGCTTGATGCCCTCTTCCCAGAAGCGCCGTTCGCGGATGCCGGTCATCAGTTCCAGCCGCCCCTCGTGCACGCCGAACCGCTCGTAGACGGGTCGCAGCTCCTGCTCGAGGTCGAGCGACCGAACGACGCACTCGGGGAGCACGTACCCGAGGGCCTCCAGCACCACGTGTTTGTATTTGAACATTAGACGGCTCTTACGCTCGCGGGCCGATGTCTCATTTCCTGATGCTCATGCTGATGCTGGCGATCCTCGGCCCCGAGTTCACCGCGGATCCGACGACAACCTGAGTCGACGGGACCGCACGAGTCTTGTTCCAGCCGTACGCAATCGGTAGAATACCGTCGTTGCGGGTCCGTGCAACTCAGTCCCGAATTCGGTGGGAGGGCCGAGATGACTCGGCAAACCGTTGCGGTCGGTGCGTTTCTTTCCGTCTGCACTTGTGCCTATCCGCAGGAGTTGGGCCACCCGGATGCAAGCAGAGCCGCGGCCTCGGGGCGTACCGCGAGCAAGCGCCCGGGCTTCGGCCGCGGGCCGGATATAATCATCTCGACCGTCAATTCCGTTCACAGCTTTGGCGACGATAACGGTGTGTCAGCGTTCTCAACCGGCTACGGGGTATGCAACATCGGCGATGCGGCGGTGGAGTATGACGGTAACACGAACCGTCACCCGGTCATTACGGAGAGTATGTACCGCCTCGAGGCGGGCCGGTTCGAGCAGATCGGAATTCTATGGACCTATCACACGTTCTTCGCTACGCGGGAGCGAGTGTGTGGGCCGTGCCTCTACCCCGAGGGCGTGCCGCTGGGCATCGTGCTCGGCGTGGGCTGTTCGAGCTGGGAACCCGGGTGGATCACTGGCGTGCAGCATTGGCTCGGGCCACGATCCCAGGTCAATGCTCATACCGGCGAGTTTCGGTACCCATACAATGCACCGCCGTCTGAGAGCGTCATCTCTCGCCGCTTGCAGGTGCACAATGCAGACCTGGATCCGGATATGAACACGGGGGCACGGTACTTCGCGGAGGTTCTGATCGTGGCGCCGGATGACGCCGCAGCCGGCAACGCCGCGAACAACGCGTCGTACCGCGAGGTGGTGGTGACGCCGTATGACGGGGCGGCTTGTCGTATCGAGTATTGTGCGGACGAAGTCGGCTCGACTGAGGCCAAGCAGCCGGCGATCCGGGCGTGGTCGATGAGTAATCCGGACGTCGTTGAGACTGAGGTGCGTGTGCCCGGTGAGGGGCGTTTCGTCCTGGCAGCGGCGGCGTCCGATCTCGGTGACGGATGGTGGCACTACGAATACGCGCTCTACAACATGAACTCGGACCGGTCGGCCCGCGTGGTCTCGGTGCCGGTTCCGCCGGAGGTTCCCGTCGAGAACGTCGGCTTTCATGCCGTCGACTACCACAGCGGGGAGCCGTACGACGGCACGGACTGGCCTGTCGCGGTTGACGACCTCGGGGTGACCTGGGCGACCGAGACGTTCGACGACAATCCCAATGCCAACGCCCTGCGTTGGGGCACTCTCTACAACTTCCGGTTCGATACCGACGCTCCGCCGGCGCCGGCGGAGCTTACGATCACGCTGTTCAAGCCCGGCACGCCCGCAACGGTAACGGCCGCGTCGATCGGGCCGGGCCCGCCTCTCTGACGCGTTGTAGTGAGAACGGGGACACCGTCCTGCGTGGGCGGCGCGATCTGGATCTCCGAAGCGTGCCCCGGGGGGGCGATAACATCGTGCCTTCCAGCGGTGCACCGTGTTTCCGGGTCGCCTCGGCCCGCCCGTATTGACACCGCGGATAATCGCGCCAACAAATGGATAGCCCGGGTCCGGGGTCACGGCGCGATCTCGGACCGTTCGCTGCTCGGGGGAAGCGCGAAGGGGGAAAGAAGCTGTACACGCACGCATCGCAGCATCGCGCACGAGTTTTCATCCCACTGGCGATTTCCGCGTCGATCACGGGGGCCATCGTTGGCTGTGGGACGGAACCGGGCAATTTCTTCGCCGTGCGGCCGCTGCTTACCAGCGAGTGCACCAGCCCGGACGGCGAGCCGCTTCCCGCCAGCGACCTGGTCCTGCTCGACTGGGACGGCGGCGTCAGCCCGCTCTATCCGAACATCACGATCGACGCGCTGGACCTGGCGGAGTTCCCGACGGCCGATGGCGACACGCTGGCCGACCGGGCAGAGGAGTTCAAGGAGGCCGTGCGCGGGCAGATCACACTGATCTACTGCGAGTTCCCGGACGCGAACATCCGGGTGGAGCAGAGGACGGGTTCGTACCGCGGAGCGGCCACGGTCGTGCAGTACGGGCAAATCCTCTCGCCGACCGGCGGGGTCCAGATTGGCGAGGGCGAGTACGACCCGTGCAACCGCTACCACGACGACGCGGCGGTCATTTACGCGGAGCAGATTCGCCGCCTCGGCGGCCCGTATACGTTCGAGCAGTGGGTGTTGATGTTCGCCAACGTGACCGCCCACGAGATCGGGCACACGCTGGGCTACGGGCACATCGAGCGGTCGGAGCAGCCGACCCGATCGCTCTACGTCGAGCTGATGCTGACCGGCCACACGATCTCGGAATTGCAGCGCGAGCAGCGCTACCTGGTCCCGCAGGACACCTGTTCGAAAGACGCCACCGCCGCGCGTTGCACCCAGACGCCCATTGTCGATTGAACTGAGCCGTGAGCCGGAGTCGCCGCGTGCGATCGGCGATCGGGCGCGGATCGGTACCGTGCCGCGCGATCGTCAACGCTGACTCAGGCTGTGCACGAACGTGGCCAGGGCCTTCAGGTCCTCTTCGTCGGGAACGAGTCCGGTGACCGGGTTCATCGGGAAAGGCCGGCTGGGGTCGACGAACTCCTCCTCCGACACGCCGGACTTGAGCACGCCGAGGATGCCTTCGATCGACCCGTCACAGTGCACCCATTCGTCGTCGGTCAGGTTCGGGGCCCGGGCGCTGCCCGTCGCGTCTTCACGATGACACTTCGAGCACATCCCCGCGCGGAATGCCGCCTTGCCGCGGGCCAGCATGGGGTCGGCGGGCTCGGCCTCCCTGTCAGCGACCGCGTCACTCGACGAAGTGTCCGGGCGGACGGCCGGCGGCGCGGCTGCGGATGCAGGCTCCTTCGACCGGCCGTCCTGCGTCGAGTCGGCCGGTTTGCATGCGAAGGTCAGGCCCGCCACGACCGCCGATAGGAGGACCATGCAGCGTCTCATGCGTTTCCTCAAAGCCTCGGATGATTGCCCCCAGGCGAACTCGGCCCCGGCGCCCGCCAGGATATGTCCTCCCGGGGTACGCGTGGGCCAGGGCGTACAAGTTCTGACAAGCAGCGGGTCGTTTCACCGGCTCTTCGTCATTCCGGCCAGCGCCAAGGCGTCCTTCGTCAGCCACGCCTACGGCGGGCTCGAGCGTTGCTCGGGCGATGGTGTCGCGTGTCTGCGCCGCCCCCGGCCCGACGATGTCGAACCGGCGCGCCCGAACCTGTCCATCAGCGTCGTGTAGAATAGGGCCAATGCCGGCAGCCCGACGACACGCGAACGCGATCGAGATTCTCCACGAAGACGGCGAGTTGATCGCGGTCAACAAGCCGGCCGGTGTCCTGTCGGTGCCGGGCCGGGCCGGGGAACCGGGCCTGATCCAGGTACTCCGCGATGCCCGCGTGGTCCACCGCGACGACGTGCTGCGTATGGTGCACCGGCTGGACCGCGATGCAAGCGGGGTCATCGTGCTGGCCTGCACGCTCGAGGCACAGCGCCATCTGGTCGAGCAGTTCCGCACGCGGCGGGTTGAGAAAGTCTACGTGGCGCTGGTACGGGGCTTCGTGCCGAGCGACGGCGTGATCGACATGCCGATCGCCGTGGATCGCAACCGGATGACGGCCCGGGTCGGTGGACCCGGCGCCAAGCCGGCGGTGACGCGCTACCGCGTTGTGCAGCGCGTAGCGGGCCACACGCTGCTGGAGTGCCACCCCGTGACCGGGCGCATGCATCAGATCCGTTTGCATCTCGCCGGCATCGGACACCCGCTGGCCGTGGACCCGGTGTACGCTGGGGGCGAGGCACTGTGGCTATCGCGACACAAGCCGGACTATCGCCCGAACCGTTCGGGAAGCGAGCGCCCGTTGATCGCTCGCCTGAGCCTGCACGCCCTGTCGCTGACCGTAGAGCATCCCACCGGGTCGGGCCGCATCACCATGGAAGCGCCCATGCCGAAGGACCTGCGCGCCGCACTCCGCCAGTTGGCCCGCTTGTGACGATCTGCTCAGTTATGGTCCCGTTGATCCTTCTGGATTGCGTCCGTGCGGTTCGGGCGTGCCGGCCCGGCGGAGGCTGTGGACGTAGTGGGCCGGGATGATCAGGTCCGCGTCGCGCGCGATTCGCTTTCCGGCCGGGGGCATTCCAAGCGGCGCGGAGGAGCTGCACACTTTATCGGGCGGAACCCCGGATCGCAGGAGGCCCAGGATACCCTCGGGCGTTCCGTCGCAGTGGAGCCACTCGCCGTCGGTCAGGTTCGGGCCGTAGAGCCCTCCCGTGGCCCGCTTGCCGTGGCAGGTCTCGCAGCCGCCGGCGCGAAACGCCCGGGCCCCGCGTTGGAGGGTGGTCGCGGGTGGGTTGACCGCGGAGTCTCTACCCGCCTCCCAGGCGCTGCCACAGGCGCGACGGGCGGTCGGCGCGGGGGTTGCGTCGTGGCACGCGGGACAGCAGGCACACAATGCCGCGGCGGCAGGAATGAGCCAATTGGGATGATGCATTGTCCTCGGTCTCGTTCGTCCATGTCCCCGGCTCCGCGCGGCTCCGGTGGCGTTTCTGAGTACATGTCACATCGGACCATCGTCATTGAGGATGGTGAGTTTTTTTTGAGCGGCGCGCCGGGCCCCCGCGCGTTCCAGCCCGGTTGGGATTCATCGCGCATACGCTGACGCGTTGGGCAGGTCACACGGCGTCCGTGAGCGAACCACACCCGCGCCGGCGGGCCGCCGCGCCGACAGAAAGCGGGACGTTCGGTGATCGTACCCGGTGGCGGCGGCGCCGCGGCCCACCGTGCGCCGGACGGGCGGCCGTGAACAAGACGGGGGCAAGGCCGGCGGCCGGGGTTGCCTGCCCCGGCTCCAGGGCGGGTATAATTCGGTCACGGCGGAAGAGGGGCAACCCGCCGGTGCGGGTGTCATGGAAAGCAGGGCTGGGATTGCCCGAGCAGTCCCGCGGTGTGCGGTCTTCAGGAATCGGAGTGCTGGCGATGGCGAAATACGTTCGTGCGTTCGTCGAAGGGTGCATTCCAGGGACGACGGGCCTTTGCGCGGGCCTCGCTCGGTTGCGTGCTGGACGGCTGACGTTGCGACCTTGGTTCGCCGCGCTGCTCATCGCCGGCGGTTGTGATGCACTCTTCGGGCCGCCGTTTGTGCCGGGGACCTATGTCGATGACGTTCCTTGCATCCTGAGCATCGAGGATGAGTCAGGTTCGATGCAAACGGAGGATTACGACGCCGCCCTGACGCTTGTCATCGCGGCCGACGGCGGCCTCACAATCAACGGTGAGGACGTGGCGGTTGGTCAGCCGGCCGTCCGAGCGATTCCCACTGCCGACCTGGCGTTCGAGGTAGTCGAGGTCATTCGGCAAGGCCGGTTCGTCACCATCCGCTACGAGCCGCGCCCGACGCTTCCCGGAATCACGGTGGATGGGTCGCTCGAGGAGCGATATCGCTGGCGGGCCGGGTCCATCGACGTGATCGCGGCGGCGGACCTGGAGCTGACCGATGTCGCGACGACGACCCCGCTGACCGTGGAATGTCGCGGGACGTTGGTCGGGCCGTAGCCTTGTTTCGGACGCCGCGGGTGGGACGGATGCGTTCCGGCAGGAAGGCCAGGATGATCGCGCGCGGCCGCGACGCTCGATGCGTCCGAGCCCGAGGCCTTGCGGGCGCGAACGGCGCGGCGCGGAGTTCGTCGATGACGACATCGGCGCGCGACACGGCCCGGCGACGCCCTGCAAGATGCCGGAGGGCTTCCCCGCGGGGTTCAATCCGCCGTTTGACTTGAAGCGAAGCCCCCGGATGTGGTGGCCCCGGTGGTGCGTTGACCCGCGGTTTCCGCACGCCGCAGGTGGTCTGCGCCCCAACCACATATCGCGTCCATCACCGGCGCAAGGCTGCGGCCATACTCGGTCAGGGAATACTCGACGCGCGGCGGCACTTCGGAGTAGACCCTACGGTGCACGACGCCGTCGCGCTCGAGCTCGCGGAGTTGCTGGGTGAGCATCTTCTTGGTGACCTGCGGGATGGCCCGCTGAACCTCGCCGAAACGCCCGATTCCGTTCGACAGCCGCCGCCAGATCACGCCCTTCCATTTGCCGCCAATGACGTTCCAGGTAGCGGTGAACGGGCACCGATCGGGATCGTAGAGATAAAGCTGCGGCTCGGCGTTCGCGGCCATGACCTGAGGCTAGCCGATTCCACGGCATGTGCAACGCGACGGACGCCGGGTCACCGCGAGATGCCGCCGGTTACTTCCGGGTGCCTACTTGCGGCCCGGCAGCCCGATTTCGTACGCTGCGCGTCATGCAGACTCAGTGTCGGTTGGTCGCCGTTGTCGGTCTCGCCGCGGCCGTCGGCGCATGCAGTACGGTCCGAGAGGGAACCTCCATGAACGCCACACTCTTCCGCGTGCTTCTGCCCGTCTCGTCGATTGACCGGGCCGCGACGTTCTATGCCGCGGTGCTCGGCACGCCCGGGATGCGCGTCTCCAACGGGCGGCATTACTTCGATTGTGGCGGGACGATCCTCGCCTGCTTCGATCCGCGGGCCGACGGCGATGCCTACGATCCGAAACCCAATCCCGAATGGCTCTACTTCGCCGTCGATGACCTCGAAGCCACGTACGAAGCGTGTGGAAGCGCGGGCGCGGAATTCGCTTCAGGCGACGTCCACGGCGACCCGGCCGGCAAGATCGCTACCCGCCCCTGGGGCGAGCGGTCGTTCTACGTCCACGATCCCTTCGGCAACAAGGTCTGTTTCGTCGATCGTAGGACCATGTTCACCGGTCGCTAGCCCTTGCGCCGGTCGCAGTCAATCCGCCGCCGGGATGACCGCGACGGCGTCAATCTCCACGAGGAAGTCCGGATGCGCGAGTCCGGCCACTAAGAGGACGCTTAGTGTGGGAGGATTGGGGCGGTCACCCCAGGCCTTGCGGCGCTTCCGATAGGCCCGAGTCTTGGTCCAGTTGCCGCAGCGCCGCATCGCGCAACATACCCGCCGGCCGGGCCGCGAAAGGTCCACGAACAGCAGTGGGCACTTCGGATGGCGGCACTCACGAATGCGGCTTCTCGGCCCACTTCCAACCAGCGTGATCGCGTCCCTGGCGATCGATCAGAGCCCCAGGCGCGAGCGCGGGGCCCGCCCCGGATTTGTGACGTGCCGCGAACCGGGATGCGCTCGCGGGCGCTACTCAACTGGCGGGAGGTCCCCGCACGTGGCGTTCAGCGACGCGGAGGGGCAGGGAACCAGAATCGTGGCCCCGATCCAGGGGATGAACTCGTTCGCCCCGACGAGGACATCGACCAGCCCCAGCAGGTCGAGGTGAGTGCATGCCCCGTCGCGATCGATGTCACATTGCCACGGCTTCAGCGCCGTCCCGCCGTACACCGAATCGACTAACGAAAGCACGTCGCCGCCGTCGGAGACTCGATCCGCGTTGACGTCCCCCGGCAGGGCCGCCAGGCAGATCTGATCGGCGCCGGGCCGGCCCCCGATCAGGCCCAGACACGTCCACCGGGCCGTCGGGATCGCCCGGCTGTAGCCCACTTCGACAGTATCCGCACCGATCGGGTTGACAAAGAAGCACGCCAGGAGCACCGGGGGGCCGCCAACGAAGCTGGTCAAGAAACTCGAACAATCCAGCGTGGTGGCATCGATCCAGCCGAGCCGCACGTTTACCGTGTCCCAGAGGAGCGAGAACGCGTTATTCGCCGGGTCATGCGGATACCGCGCATCGATCGCGCAGTTGTCCGGGCAGGCCCCGATCAGCGCAGGATCACGGACCACATCGATCATTAGCGGCTCGGGCGCGATGTAGACGAGTTCAGAAATGTCTTCGCCGACGAAGGAGGCCGCGGTATCGAAATCGAACGTGAACGTGCCGCAGGCGTCATCGCTGGCGACCAGGATCATCGTACCCCCATACCTCTCCATGCCGTCATCCATCGGCCCCTCTCCGTTGATGATGACGCTGCCAAACCTCACGTCAAGCGTGACGTCGAAGTCCTTCCACCAAGACTTAGAACCGGCAAAAATCCAATCGGGACGAGCCTGATCCTGGAAAAGACCCTGTACGGGATCCATCGGCCACCCGCGCGGCAGCATGGTTCCCGACTCGCCGCTCTGCGATCCCACCTCGCCCAGGATTCTGGCCTGGAAGATTCGGACTGTTACGATCTCGTCGCCCCAGTCGGAGATGAACAGCTCCGCCGTGACCTCGTCTCCCGGATCGATGGCTATGTGGTTCGTACGCTCCGGAACCGGTTCGCCGTTTACCGCCACGGCCTTGAGCGACATCACCGCCGCCCGCGCGACGGGCCCGACGCCAGCGAATAGCAGGGACGCCACAGCAATGCGCCGGCCCAGGCCCCGTGGCCTCCTCGCCCCGACCGTTTGCGCCAGGGTTCGTGATCGCATCGATCGCCTCGATTCTCTGACTTCCTCTAGGGTTCCGACACGTCCCCGCATGTAGCCGTGAGCGCGGCCGAGGGGCAGGGCACGGAGATCGAAGCCCCCGCCCAGGGGATGAACTCGTTCGCCCCGACGAGGACATCGACCAGCCCCAGCAGGTCGAGGTGAGTGCATGCCCCGTCGCGGTCGATGTCACATTGCCACGGCTTCAGCGTCTCACCGGCGTAGACCAAATCGACAAGTGAAAGCACGTCGCCGCCGTCGGAGACTCGATCCGCGTTGACATCCCCCGGCAGGGACGCCAGGCAGATCTGATCGGCGCCGGGCCGGCCCCCGATTAGGCCCAGACACGTCCACCGGGCCGTCGGGATCGCACGCGTGTAACCCACTTCGACAGTATCCGCACGGATCGGCTTGACAAAGAAGCACCCCATGAGCACCGGGCGTCCGCCCACGAAAGTGATGACAAAATCCGAACACACCAGCGTGCTCGCACCCGTCCAGCCGAACCGAACATTCACCTCGTCCCACAGGAGCGATAACGCGTTGTTCGCCGGATCGTGCGGATACCGCGCATCGATCGCGCAGTTGTCCGGACACGCCCCGATCACCACGGGAAGACAGGCGACATCGATCACGAGCGGCTCGGCCGTGATGCCGGCAACCTGGCCTAACGTGTCCTGAAGGTATGAGTTTGTCAGATCAAACTCGAAGGTGAACCTGCCGCAGGCGTCGTCGGAGGCGACGAGGTTCAGGGCCCCGCCGTAGAACTCGGTGCCATCACCCGGATCCGTTGTTCCGGCGGAAAAAAACAGGTCGCTTTCCCAAGTCCAGAATCGGCAGAACTCGACGATACAGCCGACATCCTGTGGACAAGTGCATGGCAACCGCCCCGCATGGATGAAATCGGGACGCTGGACGTCCATAGCCCACCCCGGGGTCGGCCACGCGCTGGGCACAAGCGACCCGGTCTCGCCGCTTTCACCACCCTCGTCTCCCAAGACGGTTGCGGCGTAGATGGTCACGGCGCCGATCTCGTCGCCCCAATCGGACAGGAAGATCTCCGCGGTGACCTCGTCGCCCGGTTCGATGGCCACGTGATTCGTGCACTCCGGAAGTAGCGCGCCGTTCACCGCAACAGCCTTCAGCGACATTACCGCGGCATCCGCCGATGCGCAGACCGCTACCGTCAGCAGAGGGGAGACGACGAAAAGGACGCGAACGACTTCTCGACTCATCGCACGGACCCCCAAGGTGTGGCGATGCTTCGCCGGAAGCGCGGCACCGGCTCAGGCCGGTGTCACGAAGACATTGTACACGCACCAGGTAGCGCACGGCAAGGTAAAAATCCTTAACCGCGATCACAAAGCCGGGAACCGGCCCCAAGGCCGACACTCCCGAGATCCCCGCCGGGGCCAACCCCGCGGCCCGCGCGGAGACGGGCACACGCCCTACACCGCCGTGCCGCACTCCGGGCACTTGCCCGACTCGTTCCCGGTCAGGTCGTAGGCACACTTGTAGCATCGCTCCGGCGTGCCCCAATACCACACGGTCACGACCCCGTCGCTGTGGTCGGAGGAATGAGAGATGGAGATGAGCCTGTCCGCGCCGACCCCGGTCGCGAAGTCCGTCGCGTCGAGAAAAAGCTGCTGCCAGCTCTTGAACGACCCGCGGAAATGCTTGTAGCAGACACGCACGTCAGACCCTCCCGCCCCCATACCGGCCCCGTGCCCGTTCAAGCCGGGCCGCACCCAACCGCGCAAGAACGTAACACAGCCGGGAACCCCTGGCCACGCTGCGGCCCGGACAAGGCCGACGCAGCCGTGAAAGCCCCCGCGCCAGGGCTTCACGCAACGCGCTCGAACGAGCCCACGGCCGTCTCACGCTGCATCAGCGTCTCGAAGGCCCGGTCGATCTCACGGTACCGCTCTCCGTTCGCGGCCCGGAAGCGATCGTAGTGCCCGGCGGACAACCACCGATCGATCGTCGCGAAGCGCTCCGCGCAATCCGCATCACGCAACAAATCGGTGCCGAGATAGCCCTCCCCGCCGCGGAAGAAGCGAGCCCACGCCCCACCGGGCCCGTAGCCCGCGACGAAGGCCTCGATGCACTCGGGACGCACTTCGTATTCCCAGATGAGGACGTACACGACCGAACGAGCATACCGGGCCGGGCCGGGACGTACCAGGCCTGGGGCGTGCGTCTCGGAATCAGGCAGTGCGTTTCAACGACGAGCTTCACCGGCTCGACCTGGCACCGGCGAGCAGGAGCCTGCACGCGGCGGTCCGCGCGGAAGCGGCAGGTGGACCCAGTGCATGCCGCACCGTCCTTGACACGCGCCTCCCCTCTCGCGACCCTGACCTGCCGGATAGACGCACGCGCCCAAGCGCAGCGGAGGGCACGCTCTTGTCGTCAACCAAATCGGTCGAAACGAAAGCCGCCTCGCGGGACAAGCCCAAGCAGGCGCCCTCCAACGATGCGCTCAGCCCGGCCATGCGGCAGTACGTCGAGCAGAAAAAACGCGTCGGCGACGCCATCCTCCTCTTCCGCATGGGAGACTTCTACGAGACCTTCTACGAGGACGCGGTGCTGTGCGCCAAGGTTCTGGGCATCGCCCTGACCTCGCGCAACAAGAACGACGACAACCCGATCCCGCTGGCGGGCATCCCCTATCACGCGCTCGACGGGTACCTCACGAAGCTGGTGAAGGCCGGTTACAAGGTCGCCATCTCCGAACAGCTCGAGGACCCCAAGCAGGCCAAGGGCGTCGTCAAGCGTGACGTAGTCCGCATCGTCACCGCCGGCACGCTCACCGAGGAGTCGCTGCTGGCCGCCACCGACGACAACATCCTCGCCGCTATCGTGCTCCGCGAGCGGAACGTCGGACTGGCCACGGTCGAACTGGCAAGCGGCCGGCTCGAACTCCTGGACGTCGCCCGCGACTCCGTCCTGGACCACCTCGTTCGGCTTCGACCCGCCGAGCTGCTCATCGACGACGAGCGCGGCAGCGATGCCGAACGCCTGTCGCGCGAGCTGTTCGACCTCTGCCAGACGGCCACCACCCGTCGCCTCGCCCACGAGTTCCTGCCGTATCAGGCCGAAAAGTCGCTGCTCGAACACTTCGACGTCTCGACCCTCGCCGGCTTCGGCTTCGAAGGCATGAACCCGTCGCTCTGTGCGGCCGGCTGCATCATTCAATACCTCCAGGAGACCCAAAAAGCCGCCCTCTCCCACATCACCTCAATCAAACGCCATAGCGCAGCCGAGTTCCTCCAGATCGATCACAACAGTTGGCGGGCGCTGGAGATCGACCGCACGCTGCGGGCCGGGCAGCACGAAGGCACGCTGGTCAGCGCCGTCGACCGCACCGTCCATCCCATCGGCGGTCGCAAGCTCCGCCACTGGCTGCGCACACCGCTGATCGACCGCGAGCGCATCGTCGCCCGCCAGGACGCCGTTTCCTGGTTCGCTGACTCCGAGGTCATCCGGGGTCGGGCCCGCCGCCACCTGCGCAACATGTCCGACGTCGAGCGCATCGCGGGCCGCGTCGCCCTCAGCCGGTCATCGCCACGCGATCTTCACGCCCTCGGACAAACGCTCCATGCCCTTCCGACGCTGCTGACCGATCTGAGCGAGAGCCGCGTGCCCTATCTTGATCGGATCACTGATGATCTCGGCGGCGTCACCGAACTCGCCGACCTGCTCGTTCGCGCCCTTCGTGGCGACCCACCGACCACTTCCCGCGAGGGCGGCTTCATCGCCGACGGCTTCGACGCCGAGCTGGACCGCCTCCACACCATCAGCCGCGACGGCCAGAGCTGGCTCGCCGACTACCAGAGAAAACAGATCGACGCGACCGGCATCGCCAACCTCAAGGTCGGGTTCAACCGCGTCTTCGGCTACTACATCGAGGTGTCCAACGCCGCCCGCGACAAGGTCCCGCCCGGCTTCGTCCGCAAGCAGACCGTCAAGAACGCCGAACGCTACATCACCGACGAGCTCAAGCACTTCGAGGAAGAGGCGCTGAGCGCCGAGCAGCGGGCCAACGAGCTCGAATACCGGCTGTTCGAGAGACTCTGCGACGACGTGCGCCAACACCTCGAAAAGCTGATGCGCGTCGCCGACGCCGTCGGCCGGCTCGACTGCATCGCCGCCCTCGCCGAGCTCGCCGTCCAAAGGCGCTACGTCCGCCCCCAGCTCGTCGACGATACCCGACTCGAGATCCGCGACGGCCGCCACCCCGTCCTCGATCAGACCCTCGGCGACTCGTTCGTCCCCAACGACACCGCGATGGACGGCGACGCCTCGCGCGTTTTCGTCATCACCGGCCCCAACATGGCCGGAAAAAGCACCTACATCCGCCAGGTGGCGCTGATCACCTTGCTCGCGCAGACGGGCTCCTTCGTCCCCGCCGCGGGTATGTCCTTCTCCATCGTCGATCGCATCTTCGCCCGCGTCGGATCGTCCGACGAGATCATGCGGGGCCGCTCGACCTTCATGGTCGAGATGACCGAGGCCGCCAACATTCTGCACAACGCGACCCAGCGATCGCTTGTCGTTCTCGACGAGCTGGGCCGCGGCACGAGCACCTTCGACGGCCTGAGCCTCGCCTGGGCCATCACCGAGCACCTCGCCCGCGACGTGACCTGCCGCTCGCTGGTGGCGACGCACTACCACGAGCTGACCGAGCTGGCCGAGTTGCTTCAGGGCGTGCGCAACTTTAACGTCGCGGTTCGCGAAAGCGCCGCCGCAGGCCAGGCGGACGGCGGTATCGTCTTTCTCCACAAGATCATCGAGGGCGGGGCCAGCCAGAGCTACGGCATCCACGTGGCCCGCCTCGCCGGCATCCCCAAACCCGTAATCGCCCGCAGCGGCGAGATCCTCGAGGAGCTTCAGCGCGGCTTCGAGCGCGAGTCGCACACTTCCCGCATCTCGGCCCGGCGCACCAAAACCGATGACCAACTGATGCTCTTCACCGACCCCGCCGAATCGCTCTACCAGGAACTCACCAAGCTCGACCCCGACCAGCTCACCCCCCTCGAAGCCCTCCAGCGCCTCCAGGAATGGAAAGAGCGATTCCACCAAACGTGACCGTGCCGATGTTCTCTGCGGTGTAGCGTCACCCCTTATCGGTGACGACGAGAACCGTGCGTCGCTCCGGGCGTTGACCCGTAACGAATGCCATCGGATGGCACTGGCGGCCGTGGTGGCGTGGCGCGACGGGATCGTGGAGCGCCACCTTACGGCTGTTCGACCAACCCCTCCCGCGCGAGTCGCAGGAACCTCGCCGCCTCCGCGTGCTGCGGGTTCACCGCCAGACATCGCTCCAGCACCTCGACCGCCTCGGCGTAGGCGCCTTGGGCAACCAGCGATCGCCCCACCGCGAAGAGCAGTTGCGGATCCCTCGGCTTTTCCGCGAGCTGCTCGCGCATCGGCGGCAGGGCCGCGCGGAACGCGGCCCGGGCCTCCTCCATCCGCCCGAGCTTTTCCAGCATCACCGCCAGGTTGAACTGCACACGACCCGGGTTGAGCGTCGGGTCGAGGCGGATCGACTCGCGGTAGTGCTCCACCGCGTCGGCATAATCGCCCTTGGCACTCAGCGCATGTGCCAACTGAAAGTGAACGTCCGCCAGCCGCGACACCGGCTCCCCCGTCATCCGCGTCGACCCGGCCGCCGCGGCCCGGCGAAACTGCTCGATCGCCTCGTCCAGCCGCCCCATCTTCCTCAATAGTCGCGCATAATTGAACCGCGCAGTCGGGAAGTTCGGCGCCAGCTCCAGCGCCTTGAGATAGCTCTCTTCCGCCTGCTCGAGCTCCCCCTTCCTGACCTGCGCCGCGCCGACCCGCGTGTACGCGAACGCGTCGTTGCGAAACGCCTTCGTCGCCGGCGTGACATACACCAGAAGCGTGGCAGGAAGAGCTGCGACAAGACCTATTGTAATGGTCCGCCACGCACCGCCGGCGACCGCGCGCCCCACCCCCACGACCGCATACACCGAAAGCACGATCAAGATCGGAACCACCGGCATCCGGTAGCGCGACGTGCAGAAAAAAAGCACCACGCTCACCACGTAGACCACCACGAACCCCCACAGCGGAAACAGCTCCTTCGCCCGCCGTAGCGACAGCACGAGCCCCACCAGCCCCAGCGGCCCGATCAGCCCGAATCCCAGCGGAAGGAACTTCAGCAGCGGCGTCACCTCGTCCACCCAGAAGTAGATGTCCTTGTTGTTCGACATCTCCCGCCGCGTCCAGAACAGCCGCAGCTTCTTCCACATCAGTGCAGCGAACCGGCCCGGCTGCTCACGGATGAACCGGACCGCCTCGGCGTAGTAGTAGTCGCTGACCTCCGACGGCTTGAGCCTACGCCCGGCCGCCGCTTCCGCCCGTTCGATCGTCGCGTAATATCCCTCCCACCATCCGCCGGGCGTGCCCGGCACGATCGCCGTCCGCCCGTCCGACTGCGGGTTGTTCCCGATGTAGAAGTTTACGCCGCCCTGCGAAGCAATCAGGACAAGATCGTCCCCGACGAAGTGATTCCGAGCGGTGATCGGAAGTACGCACAACAGACACCCGGCGGTCACGCTCGCCGTGTTGCGCAGCCACCGCGACGACTCACCCCAATGCGTCACCACCAGCCACGCCACGATCGCCGGTCCAAACAGCAGCACGTTGGGCCGGGTGATCGCCGAAAGCCCCAGCACCACCCCGCACAGCCCGAACCGCCACCACGCGGGCCGCTCCGCGCTGCGCAAGAGCAGCAGAACCAACAGCAGGTCGAGAAACACGATCAGCGACGGGATGAGCAGTTCGCCGTCGAAGTAAATATGCATCCAGTACGTCGCCGCGGCGAAACCGGCCACCGCGCCCCCGGCCCGGCCGCACACCCGTCGCCCGATCAGAAGCACAAGTACGCAACTCAGCGACCCGATGACCGCCTGGATCACCCGCGCAGCGACGTAACCGTGCCCGAAGAGCCGGTAGACCCCTCCGAGAAACGCCGGGTACAACGGGGCTCGGAAGTACGGGCCGTCCACAAACCGCTGGCCGGCGGCGATCGCTTGCGCCCACTGATCGTGGTACGCCTCGTCCATCACCGGATCGTCGAACAGCGGACTGCCACTGAGCTGCCAGACGTAGATGAGCCGCAAGATCAGCGCGGCCGCGAAGACCGCAGCGATAAGAATGCGATCCTGCTGGACGATGCGCGCGTCGCCGCCATGCGCCGAGCCCGGCTCTGGCTGGGATGCATGCGTTGTTTTCGGAGCGTTCGAGGCGGAGTCGCGGCGTCTGGGTTTACGCGGCATCGGGACATTCTAGTCCTGGTGCCACGGCATTACACACCAGCCCATCGGGTGTGGCACGCGCGTTCAACCGGTGCGATCATGGGTTGGAAACCCGTGCCACAGCCGTCGGCACTAGACCAGGACGAGCTCCCCCCGCGCCGAGCGCCGCCGCCGCGCCGGCTTCGACCGCGTCACCGCCGCCCTCGGCTTCGTGACCCGGCGGCTCGATTTCGTCGTTCGCTTCGAGCCGGACCGCCCGGACGAAGTTCGTTTCGACTTCTTCGCAGGCGCCTTCGCCTTCTTACTCTTGCCGCGCCCGCGACTTGATAACTCACCATCGCCGCGGGCCATCATCACCTGAGCGGCCGCAAGCCGCGCAATCGGCACCCGCAACGGGCTGCACGACACGTAGTCCAGCTTCAACTCCTCACAGAAGCCGATCGACCGCGGATCGCCGCCGTGCTCGCCGCAAATCCCGAGCTTGATGGCTCGGCGCGACCTGCGCCCGGAGTCCACCGCCATCCGCATCATCGCTCCCACGCCGTCCACGTCCAGCGACTGGAACGGATCGTCCGCCAGGATCGCCGCCTTCTCCACGTCGACGTACGTCGGCAGGAATCGCCCCGCATCGTCGCGCGAGATGCCCAGCGTCATCTGCGTGAGGTCGTTGGTGCCGAAGCTGAAGAACTCCGCCACCTCCGCCATCCCCTCGGCACGCAGGCATGCCCGCGGCGTCTCCACCATCGTGCCCACCAGGTACTTCAGTTTCGCCTTCCGCTCCGAGAGCACCAGCTCCGCCACCGCCCGCGTCTGCTCGATCAGGAGGCGGAGCTCCTTTTCGTCGATGCTCAGCGGGATCATGATCTCCGGCAGGACCTTGACGCCCCGTTCCACGCAGTTGACCGCCGCCTCGATGATCGCCCGGACCTGCATCTCCAGGATTTCCGGGAACGTCATGCACAGCCGGCACCCGCGATGCCCCAGCATCGGGTTCGCTTCGTGAAGCTGCTCGACGCGACGGGCGATCTCGTCGACCGAGACGCGCCGCCCGTCCAGCGACCAGCGCCGGTCCGCATCCCAGACCGAAGTCGGCGACATCTCCTCCCGAAGTCTGTTGTTGATCTCATCCGCAACGGCGCGCAGCGCCTCCGGATTATCCGGGCCCGGCAGAAACTCGTGCAGCGGCGGGTCCAGAAGCCGGATCGTCACCGGCAACCCCGCCATCGCCGTGAAGATACCCTCGAAGTCCCCGCGCTGGAACGGAAGCAGCCGCGCCAGCGCCTCCCGCCGGTCCTCCTCGCTGTCGGAGAGGATCATCCGCCGCATCGCCACCAGCCGCTGTGGCTGAGACGACTCGAAGAACATGTGCTCCGTGCGGCACAGGCCGATGCCTTCGGCCCCCAGCTCGATGGCCCGGGCCGCATCCTGCGGCGTGTCCGCGTTGGCCCGCACCTTCAGCCGCCGCCGGTTGTCGCACCAGCCCATGAACGTCCCGTACTCCGGCGGCGCCTCCGGCAGCACGAGGTGGATCCGCCCCTCGTAGATCCGCCCCGTCGTTCCATCCAGGGTGATCGCATCGCCCGCTCGGAGCGTCCGCCCGTTGATCGTCATCGAACGGCTTTGGTAGTTCACCGAGAGTGCGTCGCACCCCACGATGCAGCACTTGCCCCACCCCCGGGCAACCACCGCCGCGTGCGACGTCTTGCCACCCGTGGCCGTCAGAATACCAGCCGCCGCGTGCATGCCCCCCACGTCTTCCGGCGACGTCTCCTTGCGAACGAGAATCACCTTCGCCCCGTCCGCCGCGCGCGCCTCGGCATCCGCGGCCGTGAACACCACCTCGCCGGTCGCGGCACCCGGCACGGCCCCGTTGCCGTTGCCCAGATGCCGCGAGGCCAGCTCCGCCGCGCCCACGTCGGGATCGACCACCGGATAGAAGAGTCGCTCGATATCGGCCGCCGTGATGCGCTGAATCGCATCGTCCTGGGTGATGATCGGCTTGGTCGCGGCGGTAGCGAGCTTCTTGGACAGGTACTTCTTCTTGACCAGCCTCCGCGCCGCGGCGGACGAGATCAGACCCCTGGTGGCCTGCTCCACGGCAATCTTGAACGCGGCCTGCGGCGAACGCTTCCCCGTCCGGCATTGCAGCATGAAAAGCCGCCCGCGCTCGAACGTGAACTCGAGGTCCTGCATGTCCTTGTAGTGCACCTCGAGCTTGGCCCGCACCGCCTCGAGCTGATCGTACAGATCGGGCATCTGGTCCTTCAGTTCTTCGATCCGCAGCGGCGTGCGCACCCCGGCCACCACGTCCTCCCCCTGGGCGTTGTGCAGAAAGTCGCCGTACAGCACCGACTCCCCGCTACTGGGATCGCGCGTGAAGCACACCCCCGTGCCGCAGTTCTCGCCCATGTTGCCGAAGACCATCTGGCAGACGTTGACCGCCGTACCGCTCAGGCCCGTGATCTTCTCGACCCGTCGGTAGGTAACCGCCTTCTCCGCCATCCAACTGTCGAACACCGCGTCGATCGCGCCTCTGAGCTGCTCGATCGGGTTCTGCGGGAACTCCTCGCCGACGTGCTCGCGGTAAATCTGCTTGAAGCGCTCGACGAGCGCCGCCATCTCCTGCTCGTTCACGTCCGTATCGACGATCTTCTCGCCTCCCGCGCGACCCAGCCGCGGCGCGGTTCGCGTCCGCTTGATCTCGTCGAATGCCTCGTCGAACCGCTCCCGTTCGATTCCCTTCGCCGTCGATCCGTACATCATGATCAGCCGGCGGAACGCATCCAGCGCGAAACGCCGGTCGGACGCCGCCTCCGCCAGGCCCTCCACCGACTTGTCGTTGAGGCCGAGGTTCAGGATCGTCTCCATCATCCCCGGCATCGACCGCGCGGCCCCCGAACGAACGGAGACCAGCAGCGGGTTGTTCACCGCCCCGAACTCCTTCTTACACGCCCGTTCGAGTCTGGAAAGATTCTGCCTGACCTGCCTGTCCAGATCCGGAGGCCACTTCTTCCCACGCTTGTTGAACTCGGCGCATGCTCCGGTCGTGATCGTGAACCCGCCGGGCACGGGCAGACCGATCCGCGTCATCTCGGCCAGGCCGGCCCCCTTGCCGCCGAGCAGTTCCTTCTGATCGCCCTTTCCCTCCGCCTTGCCGTTACCGAAGAAGTACACCCAGCGCGTGGCTTTGGCCATGAGTCATGTCCCTTCGTGAAACTCATCGAGAATGCGCATGATAACCGGCGATCGTACCGCCCTACGCGCGCCCGTCAAACCCTATCGGCAGTTGCGCATCCCGACCTGACACGGGACTTCCGACAACGTCCGTTTGCATTGACCCGACCCGTGACGCCGCGCGGGCAAGGTGCGGCACCGGCACATCCGGAGCCCGAACCCGCGAAGGAATGCGAGCCGATCACCTCATCCCAGCAGCCTGCGGCGCTCGGCCGACACGAGCTTTCCCGCCATCCGCGGCGCACGCCCCATCAGGTGCGAAATGTGGTAATCAAGAACGTCGAACGCCCCGACGTCGGCATGTTCCTGCGATGAGGTTTCGGTCACCGGCGCGTCCAGCGAGCGCAAGCGCTCCAGCGCCGCACCCGAAACCTCCCGTTTCTCCACCCGGCCCGGCTCGCAGTGCTTGCACAGCATCCCGCCCTCGAACGAGGAGAAGAACGTCAGCTCCCGGTCACGCCCGCAAAGCACGCATGCGCCAAGCCGTGGCAACGACCCGCTCGCCTCCAACAGGAGGTACTGATAGCGCAACACAAACGGCAGGGTCTGCGACGCCTCCGACAAATCCGCCAGCGTCCGGGCCAGGGCGTCGAACAACTGTGCGTGCGCGTCCCAGTCCTCAGTGAGATTCACCGTGATCTCAGCCACGTACTGCCCGGCGTGAATCCGCGAAAGCGACTCGCGGAAGCCCGAATGCGGCCGCCCCTGTTTCCACTCAGTCACCGTCGCCAACCCCGCCCCGCGCTCCTGACGGCTGCTGACGCACAGATATCCCGCATCCAGCAGGTCGGCACCCACCGCAAACCGCTTCTTCGTCCCCCGCTTGATTCCCTTGGCAATCGCCCGCACCTTCCCGTGCTCCCGGGTGAAGAAAACGAGAACCTGCGAGGTCTCCGAGTAATCGACCCGCCCCAGCACCACCGCCTGATCCCGGATGATCGCCATGGATCCATCGTAACGGACGCGGCCGTAATGCCGAAGCGTCGGGGAAGCTGCCCTTCGAACGCGATTGTGGGCGGAGGTTCGGAGCGATAAAATAGCACGTCGGCAGCGGATACGGCATCATCATGCTTAACGTGATCAGGCAGCATCGCGTCGAGATCAGAAGTCTCGCTCAAAAACACGGCGCCTGCAATATACGTGTATTCGGTTCGGCGGCTCGTGGCGAGGCCGATTCCACGAGCGATATCGATTCTCTCGTCGACATGCACCCGGGTCGAAGCCTGATGGACCTCGGGGGCCTCGTCATCGACCTGGAGAACCTGCTCGGCTGCCCGGTTGACGTGGTTACCGAAAAGGGGCTTCGCCGGAGAATCCGCGATCGCGTCTTGCGCGAGGCTCGGCCGCTATGAGGGATCCGTCGCAACGCCTTCGGGGCGTGTTGGAAGCCATCGAACGAATCGAGGACCGTATAAGCGGCGGCCGGGCCGCCTTCGAGGACGATGCGATGCTCCAGGTTTGGGTGCTGCATCATTTGCAGATCATCAGCGAAGCATGTCGATCATTGCCGGAGAACTTCCGGCAACAACGTGCCGAGGTGGATTGGTCGCGCCTCGTTGGTATGAGGCACGTCCTGGTTCACCAGGATTTCGAGATCGACACAGACATCGTTTGGGCCGTTGTCGAGCGGGAACTGCCGATGCTGAAACAAAAGGTAAACGAGATTCTTGATCGCGGGGCCGACTGAGAAGATAATATGCCACACCGACGACCATTCCGGGCGCAGAGGCAGCCGTTCGTCCCGCCACGGCGGCTGTCCATCGGTAGACCCCTGAGCAATGGACTGGAGCCCATCGGATGAACGCCAAAGATGTGATCCGAAGCACGATCGCCACCGCCCACGAGCTGCTCACCACCTACGTCAGCGACCTGACCGACGCCGAGCTGATGACCCGGCCCGCACCCGAGGCCAACCACGTCGCCTGGCAGCTCGGGCACCTCATCGCGTCCGAACACCAGATGCTCTCCGATGCCGGATTCACCATGCCGGACCTGCCCGAGGGCCTGGCCGAAGCCCACAGCAAGGAGGCCGCGACCTCCAGCGAACCGGCCAAGTTCTCCACCAAGCAGGAGTACCTCCGTTGGATGGGCGAACAGCGGACGGCAACCCTCAACCACCTGGCCGCCGTCGCCGACGCCGACCTCGACAAGCCCACGCCCGAACCCATCCGCAGCTACGCCCCGACCGTCGGCGCGCTGTTCAACATCATCGGCATCCACGAACTCATGCACGCGGGCCAGTTCGCCCCCGTCCGCCGCAAGCTCAACAAGCCCATCCTCATCTGACGATCGCCGCGTGCGGGGAGCCTGCCTCCCGTAGGCCGGCTTGCCACCCTCCGCCGGGCCGCGACGCCCTGGGGCGGATTGACGCCCCGCTCGCATTGCCGCTGTGACTTTGGTAGAATCGGCTCCTTACGGGTGCGCCGTAATTCACGGAGGGAGTGGCATGCCGTTTGCAAGGAAGACTGCCGTTGCGTGAGGTGTCTCGTAGGGCACCGAACGGTCTCACGCGGCGCAACACCAAGGTTGGCCGAACCAAAACTCGGAGTCTATCGGATGGCAGCATTGAACCCCTTCGCAGTCGCACAGCAGCAGTTGGACGAAGCCGCGGAACGCCTCGGCCTGGACAAGGCCACCCACGAGCTCCTCCGCTGGCCCATGCGGGAATACCACTTCACCCTGCCGGTCAAGATGGATAACGCCCGGACGAAGATCTTCCACGGCTTCCGCGTCCAGTACAACAACGCCCGCGGGCCCTGCAAGGGCGGCATCCGCTGGCATCCCCAGGAAACCGTCGACACCGTCCGCGCCTTGGCCGCATGGATGACCTGGAAGACAGCCATCGTCGATATCCCCCTCGGCGGCGGAAAGGGCGGCATCGTCTGCAACCCCAAGGAGATGTCCGAGGGTGAGAAAGAACGCCTCGCCCGTGCGTACATTCGCGCAGTCGGCCGCGAGCTGGGCGTCGATCGCGACGTGCCCGCCCCCGATGTCTACACCACCCCGCAGATCATGGCCTGGATGATGGACGAGTACGAGACCATCGTCGGCAAGTCCCACCCCGGCGTGATCACCGGAAAGCCGCTTCCCATCGGCGGTTCGCCGGGCCGCAACGACGCCACCGCCCGCGGCGGCGTCTACTGCGTCCGCGAGGCCGCCAAGGCCCTCAACCTCGACTTGAGCAGAGCCACCTATGCGATTCAGGGCTTCGGCAACGCCGGGCAGTTCGCGGCAACGCTTCACCCGGAAATCCTCGGCGGCGGCCTGCTCATCGCGGCCAGCGACTCCCGCGGCGGTGTCATGAACAAGAAGGGCATCGTTCCCTCCGAGTTGGTCCGGTTCAAGCTGGAAACGGGCTCGGTCACGGATTTCCCAGGTACGGAGCCGATCGCCAACGAGGCCCTGCTCGAGCTCAACGTCGACGTCGTCTACCCGTCGGCACTCGAGGGCGTGATCACCCAGAAGAACGCCAAGAACATCAAGGCCAAGATCATGTGCGAGCTGGCCAACGGCCCGACCACGCCCGAGGCCGACAAGATCCTCTTCGAGAACGGGGTCTACGTCCTACCCGACTTCCTGGCCAACGCCGGCGGCGTCACCGTCTCCTACTTCGAGCAGGTTCAGAACACCTACAACTACTACTGGTCGCTGGACGAGGTGCATCGACAGCTCGACCGCAAGATGAGCAGCGCCTTCGCGTCGGTGTGGGAGATGTCGAAGAAGCACAAGGTCCACAACCGCCTGCTGGCCTACATGCTCTCCGTCGCCCGAGTCGCCGAAGCCTGCAAGCTCCGCGGTTGGGTGTGATCGAACTGGTGCGGTAGTGCACAGACTACGAACGTCAATGACCACCGCCCTCGCGGTGTCGGTCTTGTCGCTCGCCGTGCCTCGGACGCGGGCGGGCCCGCCGGAAGCGCCGGCCTCGCCGACACCCGTCAAAGCATCAGACATTGAGTGGAAGGGTGTCCTCGGCCAACGCAGCGGGGGCGAGCACCAGGCTTATGTTCTCGTGGCCCGAGAGTTCCTGAGTATTCCATTCCTCTCGGGCAATCCGAATCAATGCGAGGACTTGGAGACCGTGGTGGCCTCCTGGCTCAGCGAGCATCCAACGGCGACCGCCACGCCCGTCTATCGGATCCCGCTCGACGAAGAGTATTCGTTCGCGTTTGTTTGGATTACCGATGGCCCGAAAGACGCCGAGCGACGCCCGCTTGTCGGCAACCGCGAGGGTGGGCGGGATCACCGTTGATAGCGTTCCGCACCGCGTCTTGCTGCGCGGCGGTTCGGCCGATCGCCCATTCGTCTTGCCTTTACGTACAGGCGTCATGTCCGGGTTCGGCATGTCAGTTGCGGACACGCGGGGCCTCGCGCGAGGAGCTCACACTCTCGTGGTGAGCGGCGAGTTGGCGATCTACGCAGGCGATCTGAGCAGGCGCCGATTGGATTCTGATTGGACGAGTGTGACACCGCTGGCCGTCGTGCCATTCTCTGTTACGAAAGAGTTCGAAGTCGAACGGGAGTAGCTGATCTTCCACCGACGTAAAGTGGTTATGCGCACTTGAGCCCGACCCGTGCGGCGACATCGCCAAGCCGCCGGTCTACGGTCGCCAGCGGCAACGCGCGCCGCAGCGCCAGTTCGATGTATGTTGCATCGTAAACCGATAGACCGTGCGCCCGGGCGAGCGTGAGAACGACTCCGAACACATCATCGACAGCGACCGGCTCGACCTCGATCGGCAGGTTGCGGAGTAAGCCGAGCACCTCAACCGTCTCGGCCGGTGTAGCGCGCTTGCGCCGCTCGGCCACGAGAACGGCGTTGCCCACCTCCATGGGCCAGATCGCCGGAACGTGGGCGCCCGCGCCACCGACCCGCTCGATGATCCGCGCAGCATACTCGCTGGTTTCATCCTTGAAACACCACGCCAGAGCAACCGAAGCGTCCAGCACCACGCTCAATACCGTCGCCCCTCGTCGATCAACTCGCGGATCGAGAGCCCGTCCAGCTTGTGGCCCTCACGGAACTTCCGAAGCTGCTCGATGACCTCCTTGACGTTGGGCTTCGTTGCTTCGGACTCGATGGGGACGAGCTTGGCCACGGGCACGCCGTGCTTGGTGATCGTGATGGTCTCGCCTTTGGCGACCCGGTTCAGCAGGTCCGAGAAATGCGTTTTCGCGTCGTACGCCCCGACAACCATAAACTAGACTCCGTTTCGACTGGTCTTAGACTAGTCTATCTTCCACCCTCGCCGAGTCAAGATGGTGCCAGCCCAGGGAAACGGGTGTGGGTCGACCCGGGCCACGAAGAAACGCTTGCCGCGCCGGGGCGGGGCCACTAACGTCGCCTGACCCATTATGGACCTGCAACAGCTCAACGCGACGATCTCGACCATCGAAGCCGAGGCCGGGGAGAAGATCCGGGCCGCGGGCGCGGTGGACGCCCTCCGCAGCATCGAGACCGCCGTGCTCGGCAAGACCGGCTCCCTCGGGTCGCTCATCAAGACCATCGGACGATACCCGCCCGAGCAACGGGGGCAGGTCGGACAGGCGATTAACGCCGCCAAGGGGCGCATCAAGGGACTCATCGACGACCGGCTGGCCGAGCTGCGGCAGGCCGACGCCGAGACCGAGGCCCGGGCCGCGGCCGCCTTCGATCCCACCCTGCCAGGCCGGCGCCCGCCGCTCGGGGCCGTCCACCCCGTCACCGCCGTCCAGTGGGAGATCGAGCGGATCTTCGAGCGGCTCGGCTTCACCGTCGAGGCCGGGCCCGAGATGGAGAGTGAGTACAACAACTTCGAGGCCCTCAACATCCCCGCGACGCACCCGGCCCGCGATATGCAGGACACATTCTGGCTGACCAGCGGAATGGTCCTGCGCACGCACACCTCGCCCGTGCAGCACCGTTCGATGATCAAGTTCGGCGCCCCGCTACGTGTGATCGTTCCGGGCCGGTGCTTTCGGTACGAGACCATCGACGCGTCCCACGAGAACACGTTCCATCAGGTCGAGGGGCTGGTCATCGACCACGACATCTCGCTGGGCAACCTGATCGCGATGGCCAAGACGCTGCTGAACGAAGTGATGCACCGCGACGTGAAGATCCGCGTCCGGCCCGGCTACTTTCCGTTCGTCGAGCCCGGCATCGAGATCGACATGAACTGCGAGATCTGCAACGGGGCAGGCTGTGCCACGTGCAAGCGCTCCGGCTGGATCGAGATCCTCCCGGCCGGCATGGTGCACCCCAACGTACTACGGGCCGGGAGCATCGACCCGGAGGAGTACACCGGCTTCGCCTTCGGGCTGGGCCTGACCCGGCTGGCGATGATGAAGTACGGCATTCGTGACATTCGCGTGCTGAACTCCGGCGACCTGCGGGCGATCGTCTCGCCTGAGCGCCTGGCGGCGTTGGGCACGTAGCGTTGTGCCGGGCATGGCGCCTCGCGCGAACCGGCCGGGGTCCAGCGTCCCGGCCGGTCGCGTTCGGCCATCAGACCAATGTGAAAGCCGCCGACTAATCGTCATCGTCGTCGTCATCGTCATCGTCGTCGTCATCGTCATCGTCATCGTCATCGTCGTCGTCATCGTCATCGTCGTCGTCGTCGCCATCATCGTCGTCGGCACGCACGCCGAGCTGGCCGCGGATTTCGCCGCCGGGGTTGGCGTTGGAGTGCACGTTGGCGTAGATCAGCCCCTGCTCGGCGGCGAAGACCAGGTCGGCGAGGTTGTTGACGTCCATGCCGATGACGGACATGCAGTCGGCGCCGACGGCCTCGATGTTCGCGTCGGTCATCGTGAAGTCGGCGATCTTGCCGTTGGTGTCGAAGCCACCCGGTACGTTTCCGAAGAGAAACACGACGACGGGTCCGTTCACGCCCTCCATGCCGCAGTGAAGGTGGGCCTGGCGGATCTGATCGCCGTCGAAGACCCAGAGCCTGAACCGCCCCGCGGTCAGGTCATCGTTGAAGCTGATGCCGAACCGACCCATGGTTGAAGTGTCAACCGGTGGCACCTCGTTTTTGCCGACGAGGACGGCATCGAACTTCGGCCCGCTGAGGCCCCGATCGCCGTGGCTGGCGACCTTCGTCCCGCCGACATTCCACGTAGCGCCGACCTGGCGCCTTCCGTCCGCCATGGTCCACGCCGCCACGACACTCACGGTCACCCATGCAACCACTGCGCGCTTCATTGGAATTCTCCTCTCCTGAGCCCGGCGACCGCGAGACGCTCGCGGCTCGCGCCGGCAACCCGTACATCAGACCCCCGGCCGACGGCTCAACGTGCTCGCCCCGCCGCGGCCGCAGGCCCACTGCCGGGGCGCGCGCGGTTCGTCGACCGCCTTGACAGGTAATGTGCCTGGTCGCCGCTGGCATTGCGGGGCCTGGCCCCGGAGGGGCCGGGGCGGCGGCGATGGGCCCGGGGTGGCCGAGAGGGCCTTGGTCTCGTCGAGCCGTACGTAAAACGGGACCGGCCCGCGGATGCGGAGGGTGTCCGAGAACCTCGTGACGACCAATCGACGGAATGACGTTTGTGGGGGCCGCTGGTTAGAGGCTCGGGCGTTCACGCGGATCCGCGGCCGGACGTGCAACCGGCCGGCGGGGGCCGGGTATCAGCGTCGGAGCGAGGTGATGCGGGGTCGGAGAAGCGCTGTTCTCGCATGTCCAAAGCCCCCTCAGCACGTCCGAGAAGGCGCGTTCTCCGGCCCGGCGGAGGGGCTCCGGTTTATTTTCTTGCCTCGACGCTCGACATATTGCACTCTGCACCGTAGCCAAATCCACTTTTGGGGGGGAAGCAACCAATCGAACGCTGATGCTTCACGGGCGTGCCGACCGAGGCGAGGCCTGCGGCTTGTCACACGTCGACCTTTGAGGGGAAAGACATGTGTGCTCGTCAGGCGCCGATCGCCGCGGCCCTTGCCGTCGGCGTCGCCACGATGGTCGGATGCGGATCGGTCAATAATCCGTTCGCCGCTGCGAACGACGATTTCATCTCCGTGCCGGTGACGGCCTTCAGCGGGGCGGGGAGCGTGTCGACCGAGTCCGGTGGAACCACGTTCAAGACGGCCACGATCGAGTCGGCCTCGGACGTCTTCGATCCGCCGCGATCACCGGCCGCGCTCATGCTCGCCTCGGATCGTGTCGCCGTCCATGAGGGCTCCAAGTCGGGGGCCAGCGCCCGCGGCCACGCCGACGCACCCGGTCAGCGCAGGGCGGAGGTGACTTTCCACTTTTCCGACGAGGGTGAGGACGCCTGCGCATCGGCGGACGTCGTCGGGCCGGTGGGTCTCGTGGTCGTTGACGGGATGGTGACGGTCGACGGAGCTGAGCACCCCATGGGTCGCGGAGCTCAGCATGCGATGCGCGACGGGCGGTTCAGCGTGTGTGTCGAAACCTGGGCCGACTTCGAGGGAGAGGTCGACCTGGACGGCGTATCTCTGGAGTTCGGCACCGTCTCCGCCGGGCAGGACAAGGTGGAAATCTGCCACGTCACCGCGGACGACGCTGACGACCGACACACGGTCACCGTCAGCACCTCTTCCCTCGATGCCCACCTCGCCCACGGGGACACGCTCGGGGCGTGCGACGCGGCCGTACAGGATGCCGACGGCGACGGGGTTGCCGACGCCGATGACGCCTGTCCGGACACGCCCGCCGGCGAGGTGGTCGACGAGGTCGGCTGTTCGGTCGTGATGCTTGCCGCCGACGCCGGGCCCGACAAGGGTGCGATCGAGGGGGACCTGGTCACGCTTGACGGCAGTGGCACAGTCGTTCAAGGCGATTACGACGAATCGGACCTCCTGCTGACGTGGACGTCCAGTGATTCCTCGCTGAACCTCGTTGCCTCGGGCGCCTCGGCCGTCTTCGATTCGACGGGATTCGAAGGGCAGGCGACGTTCGTCCTCACCGTCTCGACGATGGACGGTTCCGTAACCGCCAGCGACGAGGTGTCGGTGAACGTCAGCGAGGCGCAGATGGTCGGGGCCAGTGCCGGCCGATGGCATAACGCGGTGCAGTACGAGAACAACCGGGCACGGCTTTGGGGCTGGAACCGATACGGGCAGCTCGGTGACGGGTCTGTGGTTCGCGACGTGCGGTCGGTCGATGCCGGCCCGACGCACACGCTGTACGCCTTGACGGACGGCACGGCCTGGAGCATGGGCGAGAACGCCCTGGTCGGCAGCAGCACACCGACGCAGGTTCCCGACGCCGCCGACATCGTGCAGGTGTCCGCCACCCTCGAGGGAGGCATGATGCTCGACGCGAACGGTACGGTGTGGGGATTCGGCGACGGGGAGAACCGGTTCTGCGAACTCGGCGGCGAGACCTACATCGGCAACGTCGGCGTGCTCGGGCCGGTGACCATTCCGGGGTTGGGTGACAACATCGTCGCGGTCAGCAGCGGGACCTACCACTCGGTGGCGCTCGACGCCGACGGTGTGGCCTGGGTGTGGGGCGGACAGCGGTTCGGCTGCACGCCGTTCGCTGCGCTGGACGACGTGACCGCGGTCGAGGCTGGGGACAACAACGTCGTCCTGTTCGTTCGCGGGGACGGCAGCGCGTGGGGGATGGGTTACAACTTCTACGGGCAGCTCGGCAACGGCACGACCCTGTCGAACTATTCCACGCCGACGCCGGTGGCCGGCGTGTCGAACGTCGTGGGCCTTGCGGCCGGCCAGTATCACAGCCTGTTCCTTCAGGCCGACGGCACGCTCTGGGCGGCCGGATGGAACCATGACTGCCAGCTCGGCTTCGCGCCCGCTTCGGGGGATAAGTCCACGACGCCGGGGCAGGTCGGACTCAGCGGCGTCACCTCCGTCACCGGCGGCAACACGCACAGCATCGCCATTACCGGCGACAACGCCTTATGGGTTTGGGGGCTGAACAGCGCCGGGCAGCTCACCGGCGGCACGAACGGCAATCTGTCGTCGCCCGTCTGCACACCGGCGCAGATCAACTTCCCGTAAGTCAGAGCTTCGCCATCGTAGCTCCCTGCCGGGCCGGGGTCGGCTTCAAACGCCGGCCCCGGTTCGTCGGGTACGAAGGGAGAAAGGCGGCGCGGATCTCGACACCTTCCAGCACGCCGCTACTTCCGTTCCCGCCCGGGCGCCTCGTTGCGCGGCGCGATGCGCAGCACGACACCGGTGTCGCCGAAGGGCGTGCCCGTAGCGTTGGCGAGCACGTAGACCTCGCCGTCGGCGTCCTGTCCGAAGCCGAGCAGCGAGAGATTCAGGGCGTCGCGGTCGAAGAGCTTGAATTCGCGGATGCGGTTGTTGCGGCTGAGGTAGAAGAGCCGCCCGTCATTGCTGAACCTCTGAGCGAACTCGCCGAAAATGTAGCGCCCGCGCAGGGCGGGGACCTGCCTGCCCTGATAGACGAACCCACCGACGACAGCCACGCCCTCATCATGGTCGTACTCCGCGATGGGGTCGATCAGGCCGGGCGGAACGCCGGGATCGACCTCGGTCACGAAACCCGGGTCCGGGCCGTTGGGGACGAAAAAGAACGAGCCTTCCTTGTGCCGCCAGCCGTAGTTGCCGCCGGCCACGACGACGTTCACCTCCTCGATGTCGTTCTGGCCGACATCGGCAAGAAAGAGCGTGCCGCTTCGCATGTCGAAAGAGAAACGGAACGGGTTGCGGAACCCGTACGCGTAGATCTCGTCGAGGAAGCCCTCCTGACCGACGAAGGGGTTGTCGGGCGGGATGCCGTATTGGCCGTTCGTCGAATCCATGCCCAGCGGGTCGATCCGCAGCAACGAGCCCAGCGGCGTGGACGGGTTCTGGCCGTTGCCGTTAGGTCCGTGGCCGATGGCCGGGCCGCCGAGGCTGGGCTGGCCATCCTGGTCATCTGCGGCGCCACCGTCGCCGAAGGCGATGTAGAGCATCCCGTCGGGCCCGAAGTTCAGCGCGCCGGCGTTGTGGTTGAACTGCGGCTGGTCGACGCGGAGCAGTTCTCGTGCGCTCGTGGGATCGACCACGGCCGCAGGGTCAGCCGGGTCGGGCACGAACCACTCGAGTATCACGCTCTGGTGGTGGGCCATGCCGCCGGGCGGGATCGTTGAGTAATCTGCGGCCGGCCCCACCGGCTCGGAGATGTAGGTGTAAAGCAGGCCGTTGTCACGATAGTCCGGATGGAACGCAGCGCCGAGGAAGCCCCGCTCGTCGAAGGAGCCGGGGCCGAAGGCGCCCAGAGCAACGAGCCGGTCGCTGAGATCGAGGAAGACGCCTTTGTCGCCGGTGGCCAAGTCGATGGCCCAGAGGATGCCGTTCTGGTCCACGACGAAGAGCCGGTCGCGGTCGCCTGGGGCGAAAGTGCCCCAATTGGGGGCAGTCAGGCCGGACGCGACCTCGACCAGCCGTACCGACTGCCCCGAGGAGCGGATCGACCCCGGGATCGGGTCGTCGATCGGAACAGGCTCGCCCGCCACGGCCCCGATCGGTACAAGGGCGAGTGATGCCAGGCAAGACACGAACGGCAGAGTCAGGTTCCTGTAGGATGCGCGCAGCACGTCTTTCCTCCTTTCGCGGTGGGTTGCGGTTTCGAGCATGGCCGCTGAGGGCGCTTGGCGCCCGTAGACCCCTTTCGTCGATACCTCCCCGTCGCTTCGATATGTCGGTCGCGGTGGCGTGTCTTGCAGATTCCGGCGTGGTTTCGCGATGCGGTGGCGTTAGCGGAAGGGTGGCATGCTCGGCAGCGGGCGGGCATGAGGGTTGCTGATTGCCCGTCGGGGGTCGGATTGCCCGATCAGGCCTGTCAACCGGCCAAACATGTCTGCCTGAGGGCGGACATGCCACCCTTCCCGCGTCGCTGCGGGTTTCCCGGGCCGGACTGCGTGGATGACCTAGCGAATACTCTGTAGAATCTCAGTATGACCAAAGTCGAGGCGATCCTCCAGCAGGCCAACGGGCTCTCACCGGCCGAGCGCAAGCGGGGCCTGGCGGCGTGGAGTGAAGCTACCCAGGCCGAGGACTGGTCGATGTTCAATCCCGACACCCTCCGAAACGGCGGACGGTCGCGTCCGTGACCCGTCAACGCCTGATTTGGTTGGCACCCCCAGCACCCCGTGGTACCCGAGATGGCCCCGCCGAAGTATATCTACCTTGACCAGATGCACTGGATTTCCCTGTGCAGGGCGGCGCTGCGCCGCCCGGACGGCTGTGGATACGCCGGCGTTCTACAGGCGGCCGAGGATGCCGTCAGCAACGGACGCGCCGTCTTCCCGCTGAGCTTTGCCCACTTGTTAGAACGTGTGTGAAAAGGCACCATTTTGCCGATAAGTGGGTATGGAACGGATTCCTTACCCTTCAGACCTGACGGACGAGCAGTGGAGACTGATCGAGCCGTGGATACCCTCGCCCAAGCCTGGC